>Ga0209723_1002561_pt1 | contig 24068 bp, 24 predicted proteins | sample BiotimSIPDNA_2_FD_185750 | JGI IMG/M metagenome (GOLD analysis project Ga0209723, IMG submission 185750) | Anaerobic biogas reactor microbial communites from Washington, USA - Biogas_R2 time_0 SIP DNA (SPAdes) (version 2) | ecosystem: Engineered > Bioreactor > Anaerobic > Unclassified | place...
TGGGGCATCGGAACTTTTCATGGGTAGCCCCAATATGTTGTGTTTAGGTTCCCATAATCTGTAAAGCTATGCATGAACGCTTAGGATAAAGGTCAAGACCGCCACAATGAAAATAAATAGCAGTCCTATAATGATCTCTATTTCTAAAGCCACATGCAAGGCGCTTTACTTTTTCTATCTTACTATTGATACTCTCTCCAAGTGCGTTTGTAATTTTATGCTTTGCATACGTAATAATATTATCCAAATGTGCCTTCAGCGTATAAGCAGCTTTCACCATTGGAGTAAGCCTGCTGTGGGTTGCCCACCAAAACCATTGGTCAAAATATTTGCGCATCCATCCTTCAGAACTGTAATTCCAAAGATTTCGAACATTCTCTTTTATAGCCCATGCCCGACAGACTTTAAGATCTTGCGATCGAAGCTGTTCAAACTCATCTCTGCGCCATTCAGGAACGTTCTCTTCACTCCACAGAAACAGGTATTTAGTGCCTTTGAGAACCTCAATACCTTGTTCCTTCAATTGTTTATGCTCCTCCTTACGTACCTTGTCAACAGCTTCTGTCACTTGCTTCATTACATGAAAGCGATCAAAAACGATCTTCTTTTCTGCCTGTGGAATAAATGCCTTCGTTGCTGCAATAAAAGGATCCCACATGTCCATTGCAACTGCTTTTACCTGGGACCGTTCTTCAGGGGAAAACCTTTTATAGTATTGTTCAAGGCTGGTTTGTTCACGGTTATCGCCAACATATTCGACCGTGCTCTTATCAAGATTGTAAACAACAGTCTCATATTTGTGGCCACGAGCAAAAGATTTTTCATCAACACCGATTCTCTCCGGAATCGCATGAGGCTTTCGACTAAGACCGCGCTCAACAGCTCGTTGCTGAATTCGATGGCATGTGTGCCAGTCTATATTCAACAAATGTGCAGTGCTTTCAATACTGCATTCATGAGCAATATCAAGAACCAAAGTTTCAAGATCCAATGTCATCGTAGAATTATTCTCTGCGAGACCATGGGTGATCTGTTGAACTCCATGGGTAGGACATTTCACCCGGGGGATACGAACGTGAAGATATGCAGACATTTGACAAACATTCAAGTGCCTGAATTCTCGTTCTTCAGTATGATCGTAAACACTGGAAAATGTTTCGCATAGAGGACACGGAAATCGTATACCAGAACGATGCTCGATGAAAATATCAACCCGTTTTAGTGCTGTGTCCAGTTGAACATCAGTAATAAACCAAGGGTCTTTGAGGCCGAGAAGCTCAGAAAAGAATAATTTATCATCCATAATATTAGTAAATATGCATTGCGCTATATGTTGGGGGTACCCACTAAATCACGCGATGCGGCATTCTTATTTAAAAAGGGTTCTCCCCAGTTATACAACCATACCTCAAACAGATATGGGGCCAACTGGTTTAACACTTTTTCATACAATTCAAAAGACAGGTATCCCTGACTGCTCTGCCGCCCCTGCCCTGTAGGGCAAAGAGGACAATGCAAATTGCAATAGTTGGTCGGGTCGATTACTGCAATTGACGGAAATGAGTTTGCCAATATTGTTTTACTTTTTAAATCCCTGTTCATTCTCACTAAATTGAGATACTTTTTTAAACTGCCTCTCCTGAGAATCGGTAAATAAAAGAGTTTTACTATTTTCTTGTAGTGCATAACCTACCTTTCCGTCTTATACTTGAAGAGGCATACAGGCTTTCGTAAATTGCTTTTCCATTTTTGTAACCGTTAACGGCCATTTGTCAATATTCTGCTACTTTGTGATTTCCAACCGTCATATATAATATAGATCTTGACATGCAAGACTAGACTTTTTAATTCGCATATACTAGATTCCCTGTATAGCTGCTGTACCGCTGCTATTGGTATAATACGGACGATATTACAGAGGAAAATACCATGTGCATGGACAGAAAGACTGCGGAAACCTTGTATGATTCCGGTGAAGAGATAACAGTGGAGTGGCTCTTGCGTTTGGATGCCAAGATAGATGAACTGGCGGAAAAAGTTGCAAAACTCTCTAAAAATTCCTCCAACTCGAGTAAATCGCCATCCAGTGATATCACCAAGCCTCAGGGTTCTAACCGTGAGGAGAGACGTCGAAATAAAAAGAAAAACAAACATGGTGCTCAGTGGGGCCACCAGAAATGGGAACTAATAAACTGGGATGAAGATCAGGTCTATGTTGTAAATTACGATTTGAACGTATGCCCGCATTGCGCTGGACCCTTGCAAAAGCTGGAACATGAATCCCCTCGAGTGCTTCAGCAGGTGGAACTGGTGACTTCGATAATCGAGAAAACTGAACATCGCGGTAATGCGTACTGGTGTCCCAGGTGCAAATGTGTTCATTCCTCTTTGCGCTCTTTCATATCAGCCCTTCGCGGGGATCCGATGTCCTTGTTGATGTGTTGGGTAAAGAGTTTAACGGAGTTCTGGGTTGTGATTACTTCTCTGCCTATCGTAAGTATATGAAAGACTTTGACGTTAAAATCCAGTTTTGTCTGGCACATCTGATTCGTGATGTAAAATACCTTGTCGATTTTCCTGATAACTCCGTAAAACGATATGGAAACAAAGTGCTGCAAGCCCTGCGTGAGTTGTTTCATATCATTCACCTGCGCGAAAACATGACTCAAGGGAAATTTTTGAAGAAGCTCGAAGAGAAAAAGCGCGCGGTGCTCCATGCAGCTACCAGCTACGTACCCGAACGTAGTGAAGCTCGCAATATGGCAAAGCGGTTTATAGATCATGGTGATGCCTATTTCACATTTATTATATCTCCCATCCATCCCACAAACAACTGCGCTGAACAGGCAATCCGGTTTGTCGTGATTTACCGAAAGATCAGTCAAGGCACCAGGAGCATTAATGGACGAATCGGCTGCGAGCGGTTCTTTACTGTTGTTGCAACATGCGCAATGCAAAGCAGATCAGCATTCGATTTCATCAAAGATGCTTTTCACTCTTATTTCCATGGGCTTGCTGCGCCAAGTCTTTTGCCGATACCAGACTCAACCTGAAGAAGAACCGGACATTTTACTCGTTACTTCGGATAATCTATATTCCTGATATGGTTTCTTATGTCAAATCATTGATGTAGAGATGACATTTGGCTGTGAACGGTTACCCATTTTTATACTGTTGCCAGCAGTTCATACACCCTCTTCCCTGCCTTGTCCCACGAAAACCGTTTACTATTCACTTTTCCTTTTTTCCTCAATTCATCTGCAAACGTTCTATCAGAAAGCACTTTTTCCATGCTATGCGCCATTTCCCCTACATTGAGCGGATCAAAGTACACCGCTGCGTCACCTCCCACCTCCGGGATTGAAGCAGCATTTGAGCAAACAACAGGGCAGCCGCACGCCTGGGCCTCGATTACCGTAAATCCAAACCCTTCCACAATGCTCGGCAGCACGCAGAGCGAAGCGTGCGAATAAAGGCCAATCAACGCCTGGTCATCAACATTGTTCCGTATTTCCACCGTATGTTCCAGCCCATACTGCTTTACAAGCGCTGGCATGTCGTAATAGAGCCGCTGATTAGCACCGCCCGAACCAACAAGCAGGAACTTTTCCTCTCTCCCTTTTTCCCGCAATATCTTATACGCCTGTAATAATCGCTCAAGGTTTTTCCTCCGGTCAAATCCGCTCACAAAAAGAATGTACGGGACAGGATCGGCACCCGTACTTCCCTGGCCGTAAAAAACATCGCTCAACCCGCAATATACCACCTCTGTCTTACCCTTTGAACCTGGGACTACCGCATGTATCTGCCCTGCCGAATAGTTCGAGATAGTAATAATCTTTTGCGCTACCCTTCCGGTACGGCCCATCTGAAACCTTATTTGCAACCGGTCTTTCCACGATGGCAGTTGATAGTAGAGCGTAGTAAACTGCGCAACATCGAGCAGCGCCACCACCGTAGGCACCGCCTTCCACAACCAGCAATCGTTTGCCGGAAAAAACATCACGTTTAGCCGGTCTTTCCGCGCGGCACAAGGCAAAGTCCAGTTAAGCCACGGCCAGTGCTTTTGTTGAGGCAGATGTCGATACGAAAAATTTGTTGGTAGCCCCTCGATTCCTGTATCAAACGGGCTGTACAGTATAAACTCATCACCCATTTGGCAGCATTGGCTGAGTGCTGTAACTATTTCCCGGGTATAGCGCGCAGGGCCACGGCCGGATTTGAGACAAGTGATATCGATGCCGATTTTCATTTTTCGGTGTAGCTATGAACTATTTCGTCGATGTGTTTTCTGCAATCAAGCATATTTTCTGCTTTTGCGCGCGCTGTGATCGATATTTTTTCAGCTACCGCGCTGTCTGTTAAAATTGATTCCATTGCTTTGGCAAGTTCGAAATAAGCACCGGCACGAAACAGGCACCCTTCAATACCCCCAAGAAGGTCTGGTATTCCGCCAACCCGGCTAGCCAGAACTGGCGTACCCCATAGCATAGATTCGCATATTACCAAAGGTAGATTATCGGGCCAGAGGGATGGTGCAACAAGAAGGTTTACGGAGCGGTGTAAATCACCTATTGTTTCGGACTTGGCCCACCCCCGGAATTCTACCCAAGGAGAAATATTCAACTCTTTTACTTTTTCCTCAAGCGATTTTTTCTGTGTCCCTTCCCCGACAATCAGGAGCTGTGCGTCTGGCATTTCTTTCAGGAGCAGGTTGAATGCCTCCACCAGAACCATCCCTCCCTTTGACAAGTCAATTCTACCCAAAAAGAGAATCTTTTTACTCGCAGGGCGTGAAGACACAGGAATAAAAGGGTACTGATCAAGGTCAAACCCGTACGGCAGGACTTTATAATTCGTAATTCCAATTTCAGTCAGCAGACCGGCAGGATAAGAGCTTGGCGGAAGCCAGCACTTGACTTTATCTATCATTTTGAATACCAGCCAACGCTGCATTAAAAAAAGCAATAATCCCGGCAAGTGAACGCAACCGTTTTTTACACAACACAACCCTGGCTTGCAGGTGCAAATTGAATTATTCCGGATGATAAACTTCATTAACGTCGGACAGAAAAAACCATATTCATGAAGGGTAATAAAAACAGGAGCACCTTTTATTGCCAATAATACCGCTGGGCTGCAATACCATAAAAACATATGAATATGAACGACATCAGGCCGAAACTCCTTTATCACTTTTCTAAGTAAGAAATATGCCGTGATGTTGAACAGTTTTTTAAGTTTACCAAACGTTCTATTCTTAAATCTGCTGTTGATTTTAAACATATAATCAGCCGCTAAAGGTTGATTATGCAACGATGTATCACTGGAAAACAAACGAACGTCATGCCCGGAATCTTTTAGCGCTGCAATCAGATTGAAAACATAATTTTCAGCACCGCCACAGCAGGAACCGTGGTCATTGATGAGGAGAATTTTCATTTTTTATTGCCTTAATAGTCCAACCTGTGGCATATTTTTCAGTAGGAAAGATGGAATCAAACCATACTGCAGCCACCTGCAAAATCCCGAATACTACATCGGTTATTGTATTTATCATTTTGTTTTTTGTTTTAAAATAATCCCCTGCGAGTTGAACCATCACAGACGCAAAGCCGCCTCGTTTGATTACCTCTTTAACCGTAAAGCCTTGCTTTCGCAGGAGTTCCCTGAGGCCATGAATGGTGAACCGGTAAAAGTCATACGGCTCTTCGTGTAATGGCCAGAAAAAGGGCGCACTGAGTAAAAGGCAACCTTCTAGTGCTAAAACTTTGCTGACCTGGGACAAAAAAACAACAGGGTCGGGTACGTGCTCAATGACTTCAGTGCTGATAACACAATCAAAGGTTTTATCTCTAAAAGGAAGGGCAAGCGCACTACCGTACACGTCGGCACGGTTTCCCTCGCTATTTGAAAAAGGCAGGTCGATGCCAAAATATTTTGCGCCCCTGAAAAGGTCGCGATAACGTTTCTTACCGCAACCTACATCAAGTACGAGCTGTTGTTCTTGAGGGCACAAATCCCTGATAGAATTGAAGATGCCCTCTCTTAGAATTTTATGCCTGAAAAGCCAGCTATAACGCATATATTGCTTCGACCGGAAAAATCATGCAATTTTCTCTTCAATTGCCCTTTGAAGCACTCTTTCATATAGCATTCTTCTTGAAAGTAGCACCAGATCAATGGCTTTTTTCTTATTTCCAACCAACCACAGCAGGGTTGCAGAATAAAACAAGGCGTTATAACATATCCCTGTCTGTAAAATTCGTTTTACCGCCAACTTTATACTATTTTGTTTCGGCTCATATATACCCGGTATTCTACAGGGAAACCCTTTCATTGCCGGATCATGCAAAAGTAATGCCCGGTGCTTATTGACCAGTATGGCCATACTATAGGCTGCCCAACGGGTGTAATCACAAAAAGTCTTTTTAGTCCACTTTTTTTCATGATGCAGTGCCACTGCATCCGCACAATAGGAAATCGGGATGCCTTCCTGTATACACCTTATCCCAAAATCAAAATCCTCCCCGCCATAATATGAAAAAGTTACCTCATCAAACCCGTTCATCCTGTTAAATGTTTTTTTTAAAACAGACATATTACCCGTAAATACAGATGTAAAACTTTGTGGTCGATTAATGTTTAATTTATCATCCCGAAGATCAAACCTGCTGTCTATAACGGTATTCCATAAACCAGTGTACTTAGCCGCTGCTTTAATACAGCCACTAACAACGCAGAGCCCCTGGTTGTGGCTTTTTTCATGCGCTTCGAAAAAAGATGGTTCAACTTCCATGTCATCGTCCAGAAAAATAATTATGCGCCCTATAGCCTCTGCAACGCCGGTATTCCGCGCCCCGGGACGACCCTTTACTTTGCTAATTACCCACCTTACATTCAGGTTCTTTTGATAATTTCGAATAATAGGGTCAAGGTTCTCTCCGGAATGGTCGTCGACCACGATGACCTCAAATTTATCTTTAGGGTAATCCTGAAGGTTTATAGATGTTAGCAGCCGCTCCAGGCTTGACTGACGTTTAAAGGTGGGAATGACGATTGAAATATCCATTATTTCCCCTTACGCCACAAACTGCAGAATTCCTTGACAGTCAACTCCAGGTACCCTTCGGCATAGCGTACTTCCCGATCACCAAGTTTCGCCGACAATAGCCCCCGAAATTTATTGAGCCCGAGTATATACTCATCATACGGATAAAGCAGCATCTGCGATGCATGGCTCTGTATTGCTTTTCTTTTTATCTCGACACAACCGGTAATATCGATAAACCTGTTCACCGGTAATGGCCCGTATATTTCATACATCACAATTTTTACTTTGCTTAACCTTTTTTGACCAACTGATTTAAGGGTATGATACAGTATAGTGACCGCAGCACGATGGTCCGGGTGGTGGTCAAGGTGGCTGTTGATGAAAATATGGGATACGCCATCATTACTTATTAATTCCGCTATTTCCTCTTGGATTTTTTTATTACTGCACACACCCATGTCGGGCATTTCCGCGAACCGGCATACGGCGTGGCTTGCACCAAGCAATTGGAGTGCGGCTCTGGCTTCCTCTTTACGTTTAGCAGGAAGCGCATTATCAGGTCGCAACGAGACATTCCCGCGGTCACCGTTTGAGAGGTATTGGATTGTAATGGGTGTATGACTTTTTGCTAAATTGGTAAATAAACCACTACAGCCTATTATTTCATCATCATAATGAGGGGCGATTAGCAGGGCGGATGAAATCAAATTAATTTCCAGAAGAGCAGGGCTATTTGCTTTCTTCTTTTTATTAACTATTACCCTGCATAAACTATTTATTTTATTTAAATCTACTATGTTCATATGCTATTCTTATTCGGTTTTTAACGAATCAAAAAACTTATTATATATATTGTTGCTGTTTTTTCCGGCATCAACCGCAACCAACGGAACCAGTAATATCTCGCTTGCCAATTTAGTTGCAACAGGAAAGTCGTCTGGCTTAACGAACCGTGATAGTTTCCATAGGGCAAGTGCCTGAATACCTGAATATATAAAGGCCCTGCGCCACAACTCTTGGTTTTGAACCCTTAAAGGAATAGCAAACGGACAGTCCTCCTCTAAAAGAAATGGACGTATAAGTTTTATTTCTTTTCGTAGGTTAAATGGAGCTGCCAAAAGCTCGTATCGTATTCTTCTTTCAGCGTTTTCTTGCCTAACGTCAAAACCCTTTAAAAGCTGCTTAGTCAAGGCGGTTATTTTTGGTATTTCATTTCTAGTTTCCAAATATTTTTCAGACTGCCAGCAAATATTGGATGTAATCCATTTAAGCAAACTTGACGGTCGCTGTTGATATATATTTGCACATAGTAAACCAACACATCTTATTATTTCCGTCGCTAAAGCATTAAAATTGAGAAATTTTACTATTGTCTGTCTGCCTATAAAATGCCTTCCTGTCAGAACACACCCCATTGGAACTGGCAACAGTTTTCTAAGACTTGCCAAGTAATAATCTGAATAATTATTGCGACCATTGAACCACATATGTGTCGCATCTTCAATAAGAGGAAGGCCGATTTCTTCTAATTCTTCTATAACACCATTTGCATAAAAACCAAAATAGTGAATAAAGAATATCGCTTTAGTGTTTAAAGATATTTTTTCTTTAATTTTATCAATATTTATACTAAGGTCTTCATTTATGTCATAAAACTTTACGCAGGCATATTTCAATATTGTCGTAGTAATTATCTCACAACTAAATGCCGGGACTAACACTTCATCGTCTTTCTGCAATTTCAGTTCTTTTGCAATCAACTCAATAGCATCTCTACCGCGCCCAACTATGGCATAACTGTCTTTAATGAGATTCCACGCATTATTTGATACTGGAGCCTCGAATAGCTTATTAAATTCAAGAGATCGCCCAAGTGCGTAGATCACTATTTACACCCTAAGTTTCTATTTTTTTTCATGCTTCAGGTCCAATATCACCATTTGAAAACTTCCAATTTTTTCTTTTAACCAATATATCTCCAACAAGACTGCCATTTCGTGGCTTAACAAATAACTCCGGCGGCTGCAACAAGCCGAATGGTTTATTTTTCAATGGCCACTTTAAAAAACCGGCTTTTAAATAGGCTATCCTTTCTTGTGGAACCTCAAGCTGCACACAATATGCAATTGGAGATTTATTTTTCCCAATTTCGTTAATACAGTTTTGTATTATTTCTTTTGCAGCGGTTTCATTTGTAGTAATCAATTCAACAATTCTAGCTCCATCTAATATTGCAAACCCATGTTCGTATTTACCTTGTTTATCGCCGACAAAGGTATATTTTCTCCAGGGATGCGAACAATATCTCCAGTCCAAATATTCTCGGGTAATATAACGCCTAATCTTATTTTCCTTTTCGTTTTGCATATTATTAATATTGGGGGGTAAAACAAAAGACCCCGATGTAAATTCTTTATCTTCAGTATATTTTTTTCTGCCGTTGATAATGCTTAATATATGCAATAATGCTCTCTTGTAACCACGTTTTGCATGTTTCAAATGTTCAATATTTGCAAAGGCAAAATAGCATGATAATCTACCAAGGTTTTTATACTCAAAACGGCGAGTATAGATATCCTTTGCCATTTTTGAAGCAACAAGATATGTACCTTCAGAATTTTCTAAATTTGCAAGACACCAGGTAAAAAATCCAGAAAACAACCCTTTCCCCCGATAATCGGGGGCCATTACAACATCTGTTACAAGATGAAGCAGATATTTCTTCCCATTAATTATAAAATCATTGGGTTGAAATGAGCATACGCCCGCAAGTAAGTTGCCATCAAAGGCTCCAAATACAATGGTTTTATGATTATCTATTGATGGTATTGAATTTTTCCAATTCCAAAAAATCAGATTTCTTTCAAAACCTTCGGGTTCTTCTGGAATCAGTTCAATAGCTTCAGGAAACCTGGCAACCGGTAATACAGAATATTCAAGTTTCATTTTAGGAACCTATCAATAAAAACTCGCCTAATTTTTACTCAAGGAGTTCGCTATTTTCTTCCAATCAATTTCTTTGCAAAATTTGCACAACATTCCATAGTCATGTATGTAGAATAGGCATATTTTGTCCTGAAAATCATATAATGCTTATTTGTCTTAAAATGATCGGTATATTCATATTTATACTTATAGTCACCAATAGAAAAATCATATTCAGTCATACCTTTTTCTATCGCATATCGGATTGATAGTATATCAATCACCTTACCTAACCCAAAAGCTTTCCATTCAGGATCCCATCCTTCTAAAAATGAATGCATAGTATTCCCATACAGAAACCGTGAACACATAGCGATTGCTTTTCCAGAATGCTGAATCTCAAACATTATGTGCTCCCCTGTATCAGCAAGTTTCACCAATACATCGCGATAAAATGCCAATATATCCTTGTTTTTAAATACTCCAGGTTTTCCTCTGCTGTTCCACAATTTCTGATGCAGATCAATAAATCTATTGATATCCTCAATAGATGGTTTGCTTATTACGTTAAAGGCAATAGCTTCATGATCAAATACACGCCTCATATTGTTTCTAATATTCCTGCGAACGGTTGCCTTCAAACCCATAAGATATTCATCAAAAGTTTTTGTAAGTTTTATTACAGGTATTTTTATTCCGGCAGGCTGAACCATTCTTAAATTGTACTTTTTACAAAATTCATTTAACCCGGTATTTGTTGGAGAATCTTCGGGAATATTCCATAAACTTAACATGTCCCATCTTATTTCGCTTGTACGTAAATGACCGAGTATCTCTTGGCATATAGCATCTTGTTCTTTCTCACCATATATTATATCCTTATAGGTCGTTGCAATACCCTCCACAAAAGCAATCGTTCTTAAAATAGGTATTCTTTTTAAACAAACCGATCCACTAATAAAGGGGCCTATACCAACTATCCTACCATTTTCTCGTACTATTACTATGCGAGTTTTGAATGCACTACCAAAATGGTTCCACCATGTTGAAAGCCATAAAAAGCTACTGAATGACGTGTACAATTGGTCTTTTTTTTCTAATACCTTCCATTCTTGTTCGGTAGCAAAGGGAAATGAATCATGTGTTGTGCAGGTATAATTAGAAGTCATTTCGGTTTCCAAGCACTAAGAAATCCGGCAATTGGCCGAATAAATTTCTTTGTAAATTCTTTCTAATTGATCGCAATGTCTCTTCCATGAAAAGCTGTTTACAACATGCTCTCTCGCTCTTTTACCCATTTCTTTTCTACGGTCAGGATTATTCAGCATCTCTTCTATTGCTGCCGCAAGCAAATCCGGCCGTTTGTTAGGAACCAGCAGTCCAGTTTTACCATGAATAATGCATTCTCGTACACCACCAATGTCATAGGCAATGACCGGCAGACCAGCAGCCATCATTTCAAGCGGTACCAAGGGGAATGGATCCTTATAGATAGAAGGTACAACCCCGATGTCCATTTCCTGTAACAATCCGGGTAACTTTTCATGTGGGATAATACCAGGTAAATCTATTTCCTGAATGCCTGCCGCCATTTCCTTGACCTTTTTATCTATCTCCTGTGGTGAACCCCACCCAAAACCGGCATAATGGCCAGAAGCGCCCCCCCCCATTACCAGTTGGAACGCGACCCTTTTGTTTTTAAGGATTTGCGCCATTTCTAAAAGATCAAAGATGCCTTTAACTGCGATCCAGCCACCATAAAAAATTATTTTCTTTCCCATATCTGGGCGAGGTTTCAAAGGCGGTGTGAATACAACACTATTAACTCCGTTATAAACGACATGCAGGTGGTCTTTAGGTATACGAGGATAAACTTTTTCAAATTCTTCTTTGATAAACCGAGAACAGAATACATAATGGGCTTTATGATAACGCGAGGATAAATATCGATAAAATAAAAGCTCTCTCCCACTTAATCCATGAAAATGAAGGACTGATCTTTTAGGTAAAATGAGTGGCAGCAACATTGCATAATGACCATGAAACACATCCGCTTTCCTGTGCCGTAACCAGAATCTGATGTAAAAAAGTAACTGGCATAGCGCAGCAAACCGGTAATCTTTTTTTAGCATACAATGATTTGCTTTCACAATGTCAATAAACTTGCCAGACCCGACGAGTTCGCTGACCGTAAGCGAAACAATGTAGCCTCTTTTATTCAACTCTGAAAGCTGCTCTATCTCGACACGCTCAAGTCCACCGCAAGCAGAAAGATTGAGTTTTATAGAAGGTTCCTGAAGCAATGCAATATTCATTGTTTATTTTACCTGCGCCCTAATTTATTATAGTTTTGTTACGCCAGCCATTTTATCGATATACCCTGGCCGCCATTGGTATGCTAAGTAATGCCAGATCACACGCCAATTTTCAAAGATGAATTTTTTTCGATCTTTTTTAACATATATTGGTGTCATTATGATATTATAAATAGCTTCAAGTATAAATATAGCAATTGAAAGGCACCCACCAAAAACGCCATAATGACGAAAAGCAAACTTACAAACGCTATTCTGCACGATGTAATGCAAATTATCCTTATAGGCAAATTTCGTACTTTGTCGACCGATATGGATTGATTGTTCGCCATAATAAACATAATTAGCATAACCTACATCAATTAGCGCTTTATTTAGTTCAATATCATCACCAAACATAAACGCATTTTGGGGAAACATCCCAGCTTTTAAAAAGGCATACCTTGAAACCATTAGCCAATGTGCTATTACCATGTCAACTTTTTGAAGCATAAGCAAAGGCCTTCTTTGCCTCTTATGAAATATGTAAGGTATCCGGTTAGTGGCATCAAACCACCACTCACCAATAATTTTATCTGCACGAGGAAAATTAAAGCTATGTCGTTGGGCAGTTCCATCGCGGTTCAACAATTGACACGAAAACGCACCTGCATTAGGGATGGTTTTCAATTTTTCGAGAGTATTATAAATAGTATTTTGTCTTATTATCAATACATCAGGACCTACAAATAATAAATATTCTCCCTTAGACTTCTCGACTCCCATATTGCACGCTGGCCCAAAACCGATATTTTTATAGAGTTTAATTACCTGTATTTTATTGGTTGGATATTTTTCAATCACAGCAGAGATATCCTGCTTGGAGTGGTTGTCAACTACAACGATTTCAAATTTTAATAGAGTTTCATTATCAAAAATGGATTTCAAACAATCATTCAACATTTCAGGTGTATTCCAGTGTACTATGACTATTGAAATTTCAGGTGCCATATCAATTTACAATATTTTTAATTCGGGTTTTAACCAGGTTGGATCACTTGCAGGTGCAATTGAATAATCAATAAAACTTGAGGGGTTTAAAACAATATCTGAAAGAGGAACACGGGTATACTTTTTACCTGTAGCAACTGACCCAAGGTAATATTTCTCATGCTGTAAAAATCTATTTCCATCCCACCCCTGAATATGTTGAGTAAAAACATTTTCTAACTTGTAGGATATACCTCTTGGTGTAAAACTGTCGCATAATTTGCAGGCTGCATCGCAGCCATTCTCAATAGCTTTATTTATGATTTCCCGCTCACACATATACGAAGATACTGCCAAATTAACCTTATAGACTTTACTATTACCGTATTTAAGATTAATCTTATAAGCTCTACTTTGTTTTAGCAATGGAACATCACCGCCAGTGCGGCCATCCGAAGCACCCGCTCCAAGACGTCGGCACATAACCATAGTGTTTCCAGGGAAGTAATCAAGCGCAAAATTCAGGTTTTCGAGCGCATATTGACTGACTATCATATAATCATTATCGAGTTGCATAAATCGCTTATATTTATTGTTTAGTATACTATGACCGAGAGCGGTTCCACCCCAATCGCCCAAGTTTCTGTTAAGCCGCAAATATCCCACATTTTGCCAAAACGGCTTTTTAAGCTTTGCAATCCAATTAAACCACTGTTCTGTCCCATCGTCTGACCCCTGATCAATTACAACATGCACATATGGTATCTTTACCAATTGCCGCGCAACGCTATCAACACACTGAACCGTATATTCTAATCTGTTAAAAGCGCGGGTTACTATAACGAAAGGCACGATCTGGTGCAAAGTTAAATCCGTCCGGTTCTTCAGTTCTGGGATAGAAGGCAATTCAATTTTTTCATATATAATTTTCTGTTTTACCCAACCAGGTAAAAATACACCCATAATATGGAATAGTTTTTTGTAATTTGTCATAAGACGTTTACTTACCATGCTATTGTCTTTTTAATAATAAATTCGTTGGATATTGCCTAAAATTACTATACCACTCTTCCCTTGCAATTAAAGCAATATGTTTCGGATGTCTCTCTTCAAATGGGTTTTTCCTAAATACTAATGGAAAATTATTAAAACTGGAAACATTTAATAATTTAAACCCGGCTTTATTAACAAGCGTTATTAGGGAAGCTCTGTTAAAACAATTTATATGCTCGAGCGGATGAACAGTGTGAAGGGACCGCTTCGACTGTTTTGGAGCTTCCCAGTCCATAATTCTTAGTTGTGCTTTTATGTTAACACCATTCGGTACACCCACTTTAATAATGCCATCAGGTTTTAAGTAAGTATTTAACAGCTGGAGAGTTTTAAGTGGTTCACGTAAATGTTCTAACACTTGATCGATGTTTATTAAATCAAATTGACTTTCTTTTGAATCGTTAAGATCTACTATTTTTATTCCGCATTCCTGCGCATGACGTTTTTTCCCATATGATATCTCCGTACCGTAAACATCACAACCAAATGCTTTTATCATTAAAGCCCATTTGGCAAGACCTGTTCCATAATCAAGGACTCTTATACTACTTGGAATTCGGTTCATCATTTTAATAATTCGCATTATTTCATGCGCATAGTCTATAAAATGACCTAAAGTGTCGTTATTTTTATGGTTTTCAATATTTATTTTGGGGTTTATCCACTCTTCATATAATTTCGACATTAAAAAATCGTTCGGTACTTCTTTTTGAAAAATTAAGCCGCAATCATTACATTCACACAGAATGTATGAAGCACCTTTCAAACAATCTGTATCTATGGTCCCATGAGGTGCATAATAGCTTTTAATGAAATCGAAGAGAGGTTTCTCCAAGTATCCAGACGAATAAATTGTCTTAATGTTTTTAAGACCACATCCCGGGCAAGCATTTCTCATTATAAAGCATGATGTGTTCATCTATTATTTCAGCTCATCCTTCTTAGTATTGTGGCACCTTTTTCAGTGTCAACAAATTTAATTTCAAAGTCCGGATATTCTTTCAACCAGGTTTCAACAATGCTCTTTTCATCTTTTCTTAAGGTATCATCAAGAACAATTGTAGCCTTTCTACTCAGTTTTTCGTACAGAAGCGGAAGCGCAGGGTAACGCGCCATCGCCTGAATTGTACTTGGTGGTCCATCTATTATTAGCAGATCAATGTTCTCTATTTCTTTTAACACTTTATTTTCATACCATAGCCATCTCTTCTCTTTTATGGTGACTTCCTTTAAAGGAGCGTGAATAACATTTGCAATATCAGTTAAGCCATGTTGCGCGACATCGCATTTTGTTTTTGAAGCATAAAATTCATCATGGTCGAGGGAATATAATTTGCCAATCCCGAGTTTTTTTATACAGTATGATGAAATCAGGGTCGAAACGCCACTACTTGCTTCAAGAATTAACCTTGGTTTTAAATCGAATATGAGTGAGATTAGAATCGAGGCAAAATCCGGGGAAATCGCCCAATCTCGCATCGGAGGTAATGGACTGTTTGTTTTTAATATAGAATGAATAGAGAACAGCGATTCTATTTGTTTATAATCTTCAGACAACCGTTTTTGTACTAAAACGTTAGTGTTGATTATTTGATTTTGCAACCTTCTGTAAACTATTATACAGATCGTGCTTATAATAACCAGCGAATATAACACTAAACCAATTATTTCGGAATAACGATCACCAAATATTAACTTTGGAACTACTACGACCAACATCGCCGCTATCAATACACCTAAAACGAATATACTATCAATTTTTTTCATAACGGAACCGCTATCTCACTTTTTCGAGTTAATAATGTCAAATTGGGTAGGCAAATAGAACAAAGGCGTATAAATGCTTTGTTTTTCGTATTTAGCCCTGGAAATTGGTATTATTTCAATACTTTGCCAAACGCCTATGAGTTTCATATCTTTGTTCGCAGCAATACCAATATCAACGCTTATAGTATCACACATCAAACCCGTGTTTTGTATTTCAAATTCAAATGTGCACTCTTTTATATCGCATTCTTTCTGTGTGTTTGTTTTATTCTCAGTATGTTCTGTCTGGTATGAATAAACAAGCGCACCATCTTCAGAACGGAAAGTAATATGAACTGCAGGATGCTTTACAGTCACTTTAAATTGTATTCCTAAATGGATTTTCAATATTTCATTATAATTCCAGGACGAAAAAGGCTCGCCGTATTTATCTGTAAATGACACATCAATCTTAACATTATTGTTTGCTAATGCCGCAGGTCTTTTTAATTGCCTCAAATACCTGCTAATAGCGTTTTCTACCATACCATTAAATTCGATCTGACCACTGTCTAAACATATACCACTTTGACATAATCTGCTTATAGCACTCATATTGTGGCTTACAAATAGGACCGTCCTACCCTCATCCTTGCTTATGGATCCCATTTTACCAAGGCATTTATTCTGAAATTTTATATCCCCCACCGCCAGCACCTCGTCCACCACTAGTATTTCCGGGTCAAGGTGCGCTGCCACGGCAAAGGCGAGCCGCACATACATACCGCTGGAGTAGCGCTTGACCGGTGTATCTATGAATTTTTCTACTTCGGCAAAGGCCACGATCTCGTCGAACTTCTTTTTTATCTCGTTTTTACGCATGCCAAGTATGGCACCGTTAAGAAAGATGTTTTCGCGGCCTGTTAGTTCAGGGTGGAACCCGGTACCTACTTCGAGTAAGCTGCCGATGCGTCCCTTTACCTTGACGCTTCCTTTAGTTGGCGCGGTGACGCGAGAGAGGACCTTGAGCAGGGTTGACTTGCCTGCGCCATTGCTGCCGATGATGCCGAGGAGCTCGCCTTGTTTAACCTCAAGGTTGATGTCTTTTAATGCCCAGAATCTGTCCGCATTGACATTAGTGTCTTTTGAGTCTGGTACGGACACCGGATTTAAACTGGAAATTCGGGCATTTGGGTCTTCTCTACCCCGAATCTTCGCCCACCAGGACTGTACGTCTTTGAACAGATACTGGTGGGAAACAACACCGTACCGGTACTGCTTCCAGAGGTTTTCAATTTTTATGACGGTTTCGGGCATATATGAAATTTAGGCTTAGGTTAAAGGTTTGTTACCGGTGTTAAAATTAACATGTAACTTCTCATTCTTCACACCGTATCCATAAACGTCTTTTCCACCCGTGAGAACAGCACCACGCCTAGCCCAAGCACGCCGAGTGTGACTGCCCAGCTCAGGCCGATGCTGAGCAGGTTTATTGTGCCCTGGCCCAAAAACGAAAAGCGGAACATTTCGACCACCACAGTCATTGGGTTGCAGTACATGAGCAGCCGGTATTTTTCCGGCACCTGTGAGAGCGGGTAGACAATGGGGGTGGCGTACATCCAGAGTTGCACGCCGAACGACACGAGAAAGGTGAGGTCGCGGTACTTGGTGGTAAGCGACGAGATGAGCACGCCAAACCCGAGCCCCATGAGCGCCATCTGCAACAGGAGCAGGGGCAGGGCAAAAATCCATGTATTGGGCGCCAGTGGCGCGCCCTTGGCCAGAAAATAGCCGTAAAAAACAAGAAAGAACACAAACTGGATGGCGAACATGATGAACCGGCTGATAACGGTTGACAGCGGCATGACAAGCCGGGGGAAGTAGACTTTGCCGAAGATCGCGGCATTGGTTACAAAGGTAGTGGAAGTGGCGTTAAAGCAGTTGGAAAAGTAGCCCCAGACCACGGTGCCTGCCATGTAGAACAGAAACGGCGGCACATTGTCGGTGGGAATGCGGGCCACGTTTGAGAAGATGATGGTAAAGATGATGGTTGAAAAGAGCGGCTGAAGCAAAAACCAGAGCGGCCCTAAAATCGTCTGCTTGTACTGTGCCACAAAGTCGCGGTGCACGAACATGAACACCAGGTCGCGGTAGCGCCAAAGTTCCGAAAGGTCAATGTCAAAGATTCCGGTTTTTGGCTTTATAACGGTTGTCCAGGGGGTCATAACTAATTCCTGAAAATAAATTTGAGAGTTGTTTTTACCGTTTCTTTTTTGTCACAGCTTCGCTGATGAATACTCTCCTGGAAGAGAGGTTTAAACATTAACATCAGAACGACCTGTCCTTTGCAAAAGTCCAACTATCGATCCCAGGCCATAAGAGAAATGAAGTGTTGCAAAAATTACAGGAAGCAAGGCAGCGGCGCGTTTTTTCAGCCTGTAATTTCCCGTAACACCATTTTTTATGGTAATATTGATCTGTCTTATGTCCCGAAGCGAAATCATGCTGAATATCAGGGCAGTGCAAATATATGCCGCGCCTCCAATTCCGGCTGTAATGACAGATGCGTAAAATCCCGGAGAATTGTTGATGAGAAGGGCCGTAATTCCCCATAGTATGACACCTATGCAGAGGGCCGTAGCAGGCAGCGGGACGAAATGGCGGGGTCTTACTGCGCCGGCATTGACCCGGAGTGTCTGCATGATACCCTTTCCGTCAAGCCAGCGCTGTTGCCAGAGCGAGTATATCGTCGATCTGCAAAAGTAATATACCTTGATGGCGGATGAAAGATATATCCGGTAACCTGCTTTACGGATCCGGTAGTTCAGCTCGATATCCTCTGAGCGCTGCAGCTTGTCATTCAGTAACCCGGCTTTATCAAAAACTTCCTTTTTAAAACATCCGGGCCACACTGTCTCGACAAATCCTTGCGCGCCGATGCTCCTGAAAGAGGCGCCACCCAGGCCAAATGGTGAATGGTGCGCGAGCGCTATGGCATGGCTGACAAGCGTTTGCCGTGAAGGCAGTGCAAAGGCATGGCCGCCGACATTTGCGGCACCGGTTTCCTTCATGACCCTGAGGCATGCACCGATATAGTCCTGATCGTAAATTGCGTGTGCATCCATGCGCATGATGATGTCGGCCCTGGCATGTCTGATTCCGATGTTGACGGCGCTTGTTACTATTTTTGCAGGATTATCAATAATGCGAAGATCCGGATGCTCTCTTTGAATTCCGGTGATGATCTCGCGTGTCCCGTCATCAGACATTCCATCTATAACCAGAATTTCGCAATTATCGATTTCATGCTGCTGATAAATCGATTCTATGCATTGGTGGATGTGCGCTTGTTCGTTACGAACAGGGAGTATGATAGTGACTATTGGTTTATACATTTTTTTTAACAATGGCTTGTTGAATTATTTCGGAGATCTCCTCCACTTTACCGTCCCAGCCTTCGTTTTCCACCCGCCTGCTCAGGGTTGCCTTGTCTTTAAAGCGTTCTTCTTTTTGTATCTCCTCGAAAGCCGTGATGAGTTCGTCTGCTGTATTGGCGAACTTTACCACATCGGCGTAGGGCTTTACTTCGGGCAGCGACGCGGAAATAACCGGGACGCCGGCGGCAAGGTATTCCCGAAGCTTGAGCGGGTTGACGCATATCGTAAGATCGTTGATCTTCATGGGAATAAGAGCCGCATCGAACGCGGCGCAATAACCTGGCAATTCCTCATATTTTTTTTGACCGAGGAGGTGAATGTTGGGAATTTTCTGAAGAAAGCCGATATCACCGGCTTCAACCGCAACCCGCCCAATAAGGACAAAAGACCATTGTAAACGTTTTTTTGCCGCTTCGGCAATCATGGGAAGATCTATCCAGGTATTGAGCTCGCCATAAAATCCTAATATTGGGCGAGCGATATCTTTTATATCGAACGGTAACCGGTCTGCCGGAATGTCAAGTGCTGAAGCAAAATGAGCGTGGTTTACCCCGTGGTTTACTACGCTGACAGATTTACCGTTACGCTGTTTTTTGCGGGCAAGCTCCTTCGATGAGGCGATGATACAGTCACACCTGTCAATGAGCTCGTTTTCTCTCTTTTCGATAGTTTCTGAAGGGTAACCATCAAATTTTGTGAAATCATCGGTTATGTAATAGAGTGAAAGTTTTTTACGGAAAAATCCAAGAAGGTTTCCCGTATTAGGCAAAAAGGACCAGATTATGCAATCGGTCATCTTGAATTTATGCGTATAGTAAAAAAGCTGAATCCACAGCAGAAGCTGGTTGAACGGTTTGAAAAACGAAACACCGTGAAAAGGTATTGCTACAGGAGAGATAACAAAGAGGTGTTTATTGATTTTTTGCGCACCGCGAAAGAAACTTTTAAGCTTTGCCAGCACACGTGAAGCATCCTTGACTGTTACTGTAGGCGTGCGTAACCCGATCGAATTGATCCAGAGAATGCGATTGTTTTGTGAAAGGCGGCTGATGATGTGATGTTTGGAGAGCGGGTCCTGGCACCAGTCACTTGAAAAGCAGATGATGTTATGCCCTGAGATCATTATGTCAAGCTCCTTACTACCCGTGCCGGGTTTCCCGCTGCAATACACATAGGAGGAATTTCACCCGATACCACCGCGTTTGCTCCGATAATCGAACCACGGCCGATTTTAGAACCTTTGAGAATTGTCGCGTTGGCTCCGATCCAGACTCCGTCTTCTATGATAATCGGTTTGGTTATAAAACCGGGTGTATATATGCTTTTGTGTTTTACCTGTTTTTTTGAAAAATTTGGCCACAGCATGTTTTTGGTATATTCAATTTCAGCCATTCGTTCTTCGAGTTTCAGCGAATGGGCATCAAAGTCCGTGATCAGCACATTCCAGGAGATAAGAGTGTGGTTTCCGATTTGAACGCTGTCGCGGCAATGGATTATTGTTTTGCTTCCAAATGAGCAAAAATTACCTATTTTTACCTCTCCTTTACCCCAGGCATAAATTTTAACCCCACCCCATGAGGTCATATCATCCCCTGCATCGATATGCGCATACGGCATTTCAGCTTGAAAAACGAAAGGGGAAATGGAGTGCAGGTTCGCTCCGGTTTTGACATTTTTCGGCTTGAATATTTTCAGGAGAAAGTAGCTATTGATGAATAACAGTGTTTCCCGTGCATACTTGAGGAAAAAAAATGGCCTCTTAGTGATAGTCCGGTGAATTTTTGAGATAAGTCCCATATTTTCCCTATTTTTTAATTATCGTTTGTAATGTGTAAACCGGGAAAGCCGGAACCGTTCTTGAAAAAAGGACAAACTTTTTTCTCCCTGAATTTGTAAAACATAAGAATAGAGAGGCAAAAGAATGTGTAATCAGAACAAGCCACCAGCTTGCACAAAGTGCCAGGGCATGAATATTTGAATGAAAATTCAGATAAAACATCGCCTGGCTCTTTTGAACCTCCAGAAACATTTTTTCCGGCATTGATGAAGTGCTTTTCCCGCCGTGATGAATAATTTCCACAGTCGGCAAAAACCAGGTTTCCCATCCGGCGCGCTTAAGTCTGAGCGCCAGGTCTTTTTCCTCTGAGTACATGAAGTAGTCGGTATTAAGCAGTTGCTCACCGTTAAGCGCAACACGACGCACCATCATGAATGCGCCGCCAACCGAGTCTGCCTTGAATGGCGCAGGGCGATAATAGGTGGCCTGTTTACGTTCAGGAAAAAACAGACGATCGATAAAAAAAGCCTGTGCCAGATTCCGGATCACGCCTGGGAACCGGGTAATCGATTTTTGCAGACTTCCATCAGAACCGACATTCCGGCACCCGGCAATAGCGGCTGTTTTTTCATTTTTAATAAACTCCAGCACTCTCTCTATCGCCCCCGGTTTGACCTCGGTATCGGGATTAAGCAGAAGCAGAAATTCGCCTCTGCTCATTTCGAATGCCTGGTTATTGGCCCGGGCAAAGCCGGGATTTCCGGTGTTGCGGATAAGCTTGACATCAGGGTATGCCTCTATAACAGCATCGGCCGAGTTATCGGATGAGTTATTGTCCACTATGATTATTTCGTATGCTATACCCGCAGTGTTTTTCTTTATAGAAGCAACACAGGCGAGCAGGTAGTCGCGAACATTGAACGAGACGATGATAATGGAAAGCTCAACCTGCGAGTTCATTTTGTTTGTACCACGCATAATTAACGGGATAGTTCTTTACAGATCGTACAGTTGTTTTCCCTTTAGAATTCATTAACCGGTAGGTGCAGTAAATATGTCCCATTACAAACCCAAGAAAGAGGCAATCAAGCCGGGTCTGAATTATGGGTGTACTCTGGCCTCCTATAAGCGCGGCGACAAGCAGCAGCCAGCCTATAAGCCCCTGCGCTTTTAACCTCTCCGTGGGAGCTTTAGTCCATATTTTCCAGGCGATACGCATTATCTTGTAGTAGAAAACAAGGTAGATGGATGTTCCAATCAGACCAAGCTTGGCCAGAAAATTCATGAAGTCGGAGTGGATAAAATTAGAGTAGTAAATTCCAGGACCTTTTAACTCACTTACCCAGTGGCGCCAAAGCCTGTAGCGGTGACCAACCCCGATACCCGCAATTGGGCTGCTGAGGAAGAGGCGCCATGCGTGAGAGATCTCGTCAAGCCGGCTTTTGACAGAGGGATCGCCTTTTTGAGAAATTATCTCGTCAAATTTCGCTTCTCTCTTCTCGAGGGCTGTTGACATATATTCATTGGCGAGAGAATTCATCACATAAGCGAACACGGCGACTAAAACAACCATTATAATGCCCTTGCGCTTTTTGATCGTAAGTGTGATCATCAATACAATTGAAAACAGTGCGGTAATAAAAGCCGTTCGGGTAGGAGTGAGTATAAAAAACGTTCCGCTTACTGCACAAAAGAGTATCGAAAGCCATTTGGGCATAAGCTTAAACACCAAGCCAGCAATACCCGTAAGCAGAATAACAAGAATACCTAAAAAAGAAATATCTAACCTTACAAACCGGAATATTACCCTGAATACAGGGAAATACCAGCTGAATACATAAACCGCAATCATCAGCATGACTGCAATCTGCACCTTAAAAAGCAGTTCAATACTCTTCTCTTTTTTGACAAAAGTTTCCATGAAAAGAAACATAGACAGCCCCGACCAGGGCGCCAGATCACGTATGATATCGATAGCGGGTATGCCGCGTATAAGTGACGTTAAGGAATTAAAGCCGATATACAAGGCAAATAAGAGAAAAAATGTATTTACTTTCAGGTAATTTTCCGGTACTTTCCCCAGTTTTTTCCAGGCGATCCGTTTTTGAAGCCACAACAGTGAAAACAGCACTATAAACATGCCGGCGATGATCTGGGACAGGCCTAATTCCGCCGAGCCTGTAATGAAAGGGTAATAGCAGATAACCAGAATGAGCCCATACACCGGCCTTGCAAAAATAAAAGCCAGCAGCATGACAAAAATGAAAGCAACACCCAGGAGCTCCGGGACGCTTACCCCTATTTGTCTTAACGCATCTGTCTGCGCGAAGAGGCTGCCACTTGCAAACAGCAGGAGTATCAGGCTATAGAGCAGGATTCTGGTGAGGTTCATGAAATAAACGAATCGTTGTTATTTCCGCGCACAGAAATTGCGATAGATTTGCGGATGCATAAATCAGGTAATAGGGACATTTCCGGACGCACCTTTCCCCCGTGGCGGTTCCGTCCGCAATGCAGGATAGATCTATAAGTCTACTATTTTTTTACTTCTTAGACAAGAAGATTGATTCATTAAATTCAAGGAGTTACGGGGGGGGGCGCAGGCCTCGGTAGCTTCTTAAGAATAAAGAAAAATAAAGAGATTTTTTGAGGGGGCGTCCCCCCTTGCGCTCCAGCCCGTCGAAGACGCCGGTCTTGCGGGTGAGGTAGAAACGGCCATTACTGGCCGTCCCCCTCTCAGAACCGTACGTGCCCTATTAAGGCATACGGCTCCCGATAATGCATTTGCAGTT
>Ga0209723_1002567_pt1 | contig 24033 bp, 24 predicted proteins | sample BiotimSIPDNA_2_FD_185750 | JGI IMG/M metagenome (GOLD analysis project Ga0209723, IMG submission 185750) | Anaerobic biogas reactor microbial communites from Washington, USA - Biogas_R2 time_0 SIP DNA (SPAdes) (version 2) | ecosystem: Engineered > Bioreactor > Anaerobic > Unclassified | place...
GTTCAGAAAAGTCACCACCACGTGTTATCTTGTGTGTGCCTGTAGCTGGTCCTGTCGGATCGCTTACACCATCTTCCATTTGGTATGGCGCTATATACCAGTCGCTGCACCATTCACTTACATTGCCACTCATATCATACATACCGAGTGCATTTGGCATCAATTGACCCACCTCCTGTTTGTCGTCACAGTTGTAGTAGTTCCATGCCACATCGTTGAGTGTGTTACTGCCGGAATAGATAAAGCCCTCTTTGTATTTCCCACCACCTGCAGCATATTCCCATTCTGCCTCGGTAGGCAGGCGGAAGTTTATCTCTGTTTGCCTCCTTAGTTCAGGAAAGAATATTTCATTTACAAGAGTCCAGCTTACGCCGCTAACAGGATGATTAGGGCGATCATACTCCATATGGCCTTCAAAATCCTCCAGGTCATCGTATGGCAGAGAGCCTGTAACAGCCTCCCAAAGGGCATTAGTAGTCTCTGTAGTTGCCATATAGAAGCTGCTTACATTGACCGAGGTACGGTACCGGGATTCAGGAAGATCCGAATCCCCCATCAGGAAGTTGCCGCCTTCTACAAGGACGAAGTCCGCCTGAATACCATCGATTGTAAGTCTGAGTTGTGGAGCTCCACTCTGATCGATTGTCATTATGTGGGTTTTGTTACCCGATTTGAATGTTATCGTGCCACTGCGAGGAATGAAATCATTTTTAGCAAATCCGGCAATAAGTCCCATTTTTCCAGCTTCACCTTCATAGCTGGCAAGTTTGATCCAATCAGCACTGGCAGTGGCTGTCCATCCGGGTTCGGTTTCAAGTATTAGTAATATTGCATCCTTGCGATAACCAAGTTCCAGAGTTGAACTATTTTGGTAACTGTCACCGCCAAAGCGAATTATTAGTGTTTGTGAAGGATCAGTTGGCCCCGGGTCATCGGGATCGTCGGGGACTTCCACAACAGGTTTGTCCTTGGGCTTCTCAGAGGATTTGCTGCAAGAGGCTATACCAATCAGTCCAAGAAGCAGGAATGGCAGGAGTAACCGTATTTTCATAGGTAAGGCATTTGGTATTTATAATAATACGAAATTATTCACCTAAAGTTGCATTTGGTTGAAGCTCAATTTTATGCCCAAAAAAGACACTTGTCTCATTCGTAATATTTATGTTGATTAATATCAGAATCTTGCTGCTAAGCACATTACAAAACTTTCACACATTTCCTAAATCTGCCGGCATGGATGATATTCAATAATATAGCCGTCTCGTCATGTACTGAAGTAAGAAAGATGAACTTCTGTCGATAAAAATTGAATAATAACCTGCCTGAAATTTTCTCTTTCAGAAATGACTCCTGGTGTAACATATTAGTTAACAATGTATTTAAAGTGCTTGTACTGTGTGTTATTGGGTTGTTCTTTATGTACAACCAATGGATGTATCAACCGGGACATAGTTTAGATTTACGCACTGTTTTATTATCCATATCCGGCTTATACCCGTTTATCACTATGATTTTAGGAATATTAATGAGCAGGCAACATACAAACTGGGAAAACGAGAAGGCTAAAGACCGGTTTATCGAATCGGAACAACGCAATGAAATTTACACCAATGGAACAATAGAAATTGGCAGCAAAGATAAGGGCAACGAGATTGTATTTTTTGTAAAAGATACGGGTATAGGAATTCCTGAAAATAGACTTGAAGCTGTTTTCGACCGGTTTGTCCAGGCTGATTTAACGCTTAGCAGGTCACACGAAGGTTTCGGGTTGGGTCTGTCCATAGCCAAAGCTTATGCACAGATGCTTGGTGGCGATTTATGGGTAGAGTCTGAAGAAGTCAAAGGAAGTACTTTCTTTTTTAATATACCAAAGGATGAAATAGTAGCTGACAAAGCTGAAACAAATACCCCGGAAGATAAAGAAAAGAGATTGAAGCAGTACAGTAAAATTTTAGTTGCCGAGGATGACGAAATGAATTATTTATTCCTTAAAAATCTATTGGAGCATAAGGGATTCGGAATTGTACATGCGTGGAATGGTGAGGAAGCTGTTGAGATGCTCCGGAATGATGATGATATATCATTGGTGCTTATGGATATTAAAATGCCCGTAATGAGTGGAGAAGAAGCAACCCGGCAAATCAGAACTTTTAATCAGGACATTCCAATTATTGCACAAACAGCTTATGCAATGCCCAGCGACAGGAGTAAACTATTAGAGATTGGATGTAACGATTATATTTCAAAACCAATAGTAACAGACAGCTTAGTAAAGCTGTTACAAAAACATGTAAATCCATCGGGTTAGAGAATGTTGCACAATGTATCGAAGCAAAGTTATCGTTATGCATTAAAGAAAATTACATGTAGAAGATAACCTTTAAATAATAGAAACAAAGAATGAATATTTGTTTCAACAAAAAGTTACAACTAGATAGATTGTAACCATTTACAGGCAATGTAGGCTTCCCCTTTTTAGTACAGTTCAAAAGTAGACAAATCTTTCTTATCCCGACAACCGTTTTGAGTGGGTTTCCCCGGTTGTATATATTTGAACTCTATCCCGTTTATCTTGCTCCAGTTTTGCGCTATTTTGGCTATAAACTCTGGACCGTTGTCCATGCGTATGTTCTCCGGTTTCCCGTACCTGTTTACCAAGTGCTTCAGCACCCAGATGACCCTGCTGCTTTTTAGCGAATAGTCCGTCTCGATGAACAGGACCTCGCGGTTGTAGTCGTCTATCACGTTGAAAGACCGGAACTTCACCTCGTTGCTCAGCACATCGCCAACAAAATCGATGCTCCAGTGTGGGTGAATTTCCCGGGTACGCACAGGGGCTCTTTCACCCTTGCCGGCAAACGCTTCTTCGTCTTGCGCCGCAGGGGCATGCCCATCTTTTTGTAGATGCGGTGCAGTTTTTTATGGTTCACGGCCTCGCCCGTATTGCGCAGACGGTGGTAGCACTTCCAAAAACCTTCGGTGGGGTGTTCTTTTTGACCGACGCATAGTTTAGGCTGCTCCTGCTGAGCCGCAACAAACGACACGCCTTGCCGATGTCTTTGGGCCGCTCTTGGCGGACGGCACCGATGATGGTCCTTTTCTCGCAAGGCTTTAGAGCTTTTTTCGATGATGTATTTGGCAACGTCCAATTCCATGGCAAGGTTGGCGTACATGCGCTTCATCTCGCTGGCGTCCATGCCCCCGTAACGTTGCCGCCATTTATACAGCGTGGCGCGGCTTATGCCGTGCACACGCGTCAGTTCGTCGATGCCTTTGCCGTTGTCGAACTCTTTTAGGATGCCCGCTATCTGTGTCGGGCTGAAGGTGCTTCTCTTCATCTGTTTTACGTTTCTTAAAAGTTATACATTTTGGTCTACTTTTAAAACGTACTGTTTTTGGGGGAGCTTACACTTAATGATTATCGTAGCGTTTCATTCTATATCCTCATAAAGACTCATCAGGGTAGTCATTCCAATATTGTGCAGAAGTTAACAGATAAATTTAACACAGCTATGCCTTATGGAAATGCAGAAGTCCAGAGCCTTGCTGCTGTTCAGGTAGATGCCTATCAGCAGCAGAGAGGTTTCCGAAATGCAGTTACCTCCGGTAGCATAGTGGTACTGTTGGTAACCTTGATGGGCCTGCTGGGATATTTGAACGATGAAATTACACGGTATCGTAGAAGTTTGGCAATAAGGAAAGTAAATGGTGCAACAGCAGGGGATGTTATGAAGATCTTTGTTAAAGACATAGTAGGGCTGACATTTCCCTGTCTGATTGCAGGTCTGGCAGTAGCCAGGCTGCTTGCTGGCAAATGGTTGCAAAACTTTATTATACAGGTAGACTTGCACTGGTGGATATTCCTGGGAGTAGGTGTGTTTGTTATACTATTCACCGGAATTGTGTCGGCGTGGATGTCATTGAAAGCGGCCCGGTTTAATCCAGTAAAGGCATTACGCTACTAGTATACTTGTTTTATAGTATTATATTTCAACAAAAAGCAAAGTATTGAATACAAGAATTTTCAGCCTCCTGAACATAATCATCTGCATTGTTAGTTTCTGGCTTAGCCCTTACAAAAGGGTCGAGGTAGGTCATATGATCAGGTACCCTGTTATGAGTTTATAAACCCAGACTGAGGTTTAATGCGTCGGTTGTGGCAACTAACTTGTCGTTGGCCAATACCAGAGTTCCGTCCTGAAGCCAATTGTGCTCGTTTGCGGGTTCCACGATTACAGGCATGCGTTTTTGGGTGTTGTGTATTTTTGCCATTAACTCGTTTGCTTCAGTTGTCAGGATAGTGTAGGTCAATCGGGTTTCACCAGTTGACCTGTCAGCCCACTGACTCCACAGGCCCGCGAAACCAAAGACCTGTTTGTCCGGTAATGTAAGCTCGTACTTTTGCTTTTGCTTACCTTTTGCATCCAGCCACTGCCATTCGAAGAAGCCATCAGCAACAATCAAACAGCGGTTATTGACCACATCACGGAATGAAGATTTCTCATGTATTGATTCCATACGAGCATTAAGGGTGTTTTTCCTGAAATTATCGTCCTTGGCCCAATGTGGGATAAGTCCCCAATTCAGCAGTTTGATAATATTCGGCTGTTTGTGGATGATGACTGGTGATTGCGGATGTTGAAAGCCATTGAAAACCCCTGTTTTGTACTTTTCCGGGTTCTCGAACTTTGCATTAAAGTGCTTCTGAAGTTCCTGCACCGGTTTTGATAGCTCGATAAAATAACACATAAAGTTGAGTTTACTGGAAGTACCAATATAATATACTTCCCTAGATTGAGACCACTGGTTAAGAGGTTAATTTTGATCTGAGTTTTTCAGGAATATGTTATCCATCCGAACATGACAACACAGTGGAAGAAGGAATTTCAGGATCGTACGCCGGAGCTCACCGGCAAGCCTTATTAGGATTTGTATATTGTTATACTATAAATATTTTTTTTAGTATGCGGTTACTTTCCGATACAAAAAATGTAAGTTTTGTTTAATGGTCTGGTTTGTTGTGCTTTAGTATGGGATGGTCGGTTCAGAGTTGTAAAAACGATGTAAATAAATGCGTTGCTGAGGCAATCAATAAAGTATTTCATATCGCTTGTTCAGGAGTGCGATATACTTGTTTTGCATTTCTTCTGACAGAAATGATTGCTCAATCAGGCGGAGTGCTTTGGCTTTGTTTTTTTGAAAACGCTTAAAGACTCCATTGATTTGTTTGTCATTTAATCCCAGGTTTTTTCCATAGGTCTCGAAACTTGTACGGGTTAGTTTTTTCTTTTTCCCTCCCAGAGTAAGTGCCAGTTCTTCCGTATCTTCTGGTAAAATGATAGATACATTCAGCAGATCATACGATGGTGCCAGTGTCCATTTTTCCTTATTTTGGATCATGGAAAAGTTTTTCAAGTGCATATCATTGTTTCCGGTCAGATAGCTGAATAGTGTTATCTCGAACAGAAATAACTTGTCCAGAAGTGGATTCGCAGAATAGCTTCCCAATGCTTTTCCGACTTTCTCCATGGAGCTGATGTATTTGTCGAATGCTTCGGTGATTTGAAACATGTCCAGCATATGCACTTTTTCGTTGTCTTCTGTTCTGTCGATCCGTTTAGTAATATAAGATAACTCGCCGGACTTAAGCCGGATGAGGCTGGATTGCACCACATTGATGCCGTATGCCTCAGCAATGCGCATTGTGAGGTGTTCATTGGCCGGCATTTCTTCATAATCGAGGGAGGGCGGTTTAAAGATGTAATTTCCTCCGAGGGCCCCCACAACAGTTAATCTTTTATCAGAATTTTGTCTGGCTTCGTCAATTAAACTCATTGAAAGCTTGGGCTGCACACCGGGAACTGTTATGCTCCTTTGAACAACATTTTTGGCCAACTCCGTCATCTCATTGAGAGAGTAGGGGATAGCAGGAGGTATTTTAGTACCAAAGAATTTCTGACTGCAAGAAGCATGGAATTCACGTTCTTCTGCGACTTCTTTGTAACAATATAAGCACTTGTTGCTATTCATCTTTCATTCTCAATTGGTACCACACTAACAGCGCCGATGCAATTTCTGCAACAGGCCAATAATAATCCCATCCGGTCATTTTGGTTTATTTTCCAGTTTTTAGAAGCTATCTCCAATAACCATCCTTCCGGTATTAATCCTTCAAAAAAGGGAAAAAGCCGGTTGGATCGATACTTTATTTCTGAAACCGGCATGGTGAAAGTCAGGAACCTTTGCGGAAAACTCTTCACATATTCCTTATCGTAGGTGAACTCATAATCACCATCATCCGTTTCGACTAGGATGCCGGCCAAATCATCCTGATAATAGATCATTGCCTGTCTCATAAATCACCGCCTTTTAAAGATTTCTGCATGCTAACCGGGCCTAATTCATGGCCAAACATGGCCAGTACCTGGTTGACTTTTTCAAGATTCAGGTTGGTCTTGCCCTGCTCAATTTTGCGTATAACGGTAAGTGCAACTCCTGTTCTTTCGGCAAATTCTTCCTGAGTAAGGTTGACTTCCTTTCTACGCTGTTTTACGAAATCGGCTAAATGGTTCATTATATGTTTTTAGATACATTTTATGCAAATGTAAGCAAATTATATCTATTTAGATATAATTGCGTCTAAAGACGTGATTTTATATGTTTTTAGATGTACCTAATTGCTATTATTGATGGACTAGGCGTCTTTTGTGTAAGTTTCCGAGCATCAAAATAGGAGGGCCGATCCATTAATGCTTGAAGCCTGATACGGCCTTCCGGACCAGATCTGACATTCTCAGCTTTAGGGTTTCAAATCTGGTTGGTTCGCCAATCGCGTAGTGAATTTCTTCATAGGCTTCAATAGTATTTGAAACTTGTACTAATTCTTGCCACAATGGGTCATCCTCTGGTGCTTCATCATCTACCAGGTCAATAATCTCTTCCAAACGGACACAAGCCTTGTTGTATTCTTGTTCAGTAATGCTCATAATGCTGTGTTAAGTTTTGTGGGTTTACTCTGCAATAGTTTCTTTCTGATTCTTCGGAACTGGTACTTAACATCAAATAGAAAGACATTCAATTCCAGCCACCAAGTGGTTCTTATGGGATAGTGTTTTTCCTCATATTCCTGCACCAATGCTGCAATTTCATTTATCTCAGCAATCAGGGGATCGCCGTTTGGCAGGTCGGAACCGACCAGAAAGTTCTCCTCCAGGCGCCTTAAATAGACCAGATACTGCTCTTCAGTCTCAATTGGTTTCATATTTTCAAATTTACAAAAATGAAAGTACTATCTTAGTTCTTCATTTTGAAAAAACAAATGAGCCATGGAACATTATGACGATAAAATAATGGAGTATCTTCTGAACGACCCAACAGCCGGTGAAGAAGCGGCAAAAAGGGATTTAGAAGCAGGATTTCCGATTGTATATTGCGATGAAGATTATCCGGAAACCATGGAGGAGTCTGGCCCAATGATACAGGAGTTTCCCAACGGGGACCGGTTTATTGTAACCTTAAATATGGATACTCGAGAGATAACAAAAGTCCGGCAAATTCCTACAAAAGAGAGATAGTTCACATTAACGCTTCATTCCGATAGTAGGGCGCTTATTCCAATTAGAGTTTTATTATTAGTGGCACAATTAGGCCGAAATTTGTGGCACATTTTGAACTGATATCCCTCATGAGGACCGGTTGATGCGAGGTAACCATTTCTGTTTTTTAGCTGTTTTCAATAATGGCTATTTCTTCTTCAGTCAGGTCGTAAAGCTGGTAAACCAATTGGTCTATTTGATTTTCTAGAGATGAAGTATCTGTTTCCTTGTCGCTAGCTTTTATGGTAATGATTTCTGCAACCTTTGCTTCTAATTCATTTGAATTTATTTTTGTTGGCAATGGCAGTAGTTCAATATATTTAGGTTTTATATTATAATCAACGAAGCTATTTGAAAAATACCAATTCATAAGCCGAGAATTGATAATTCCTAAAAGTGACTTTAAAGAATTTCCCTTTTCAGAAACAATAAATGAAAAATTGTTCAATGGATAATATTCTCCATTAACGTCAAGTGCACAAACTAATCTAACTGGCATACTCAATTTTCTAATATATTGTATAAGTATTTTTGGCTGTTCATAGTTTATATTATTTAAACCTGCTAAATCACTACAAACATTTAAATAATCGCCTTGCCAATCAATTGTATATTTCTTTATGTTCTTTGCTGATGAAGCACACTTTTTCCAATTTTTAGTTCCGTTAACTTCTTTAGAAAGAAATCTTTCATTATCACCTGTTTTTATTCCATAGACTACTTTGAATGATTTTTTAATAGGGTCAAATTGTGAAATTCTTTTTAATAAATTTTCCTTGGCTTCATTTGTTGAGAGACTGAAAACGAAGTCAGTTTTTGTTTCAAATTTATTCTGCTCAATGCAATTTACTTTAAATCCTTCAAATTCAACTAAGTCATAAACTCGGTTTGTTTCAGTGGATTTATAAAGTCTTATCACGTTTTTATTAGTTGATTTTTTTTGCAAAACGTATATAGCAGGAACAATATCTGGAGCATCTGCAAAAACTTGTTTTTCTAACTCTAAAAGAGAAATTATTCTGTTTCCTAAAAATGCTTTCTTTCTAATTTGTGAAAACTTATCGAGATAATAAATTGTGTTTGTTGTTATGTATGAGAAAATGCCATTTGACTTTAATAGATCTGCCATTGCAAGTTCAATAAAGAACGTGTAAATCTCTATTTCACCACTTGTTGCTGTAAACCTATTTCTTAGATAATTCTTTTCTCTATCAATTAGTTTAACACCGTACGGTGGATTCCCAATTACCGCATCAAATCCCACAAAATCACCATCATTATTCAGCACTTCAGGAAACTCAAAGCGCCATTCAAAAGCATTTTCAAAAATTTTATTGGCTTTAATTTCCTCTATCTCAGCTTCCAACTTTTTGGTTTCTTCGGTTAGCTTAGTTGCTGTTTTATTCCAGACTGCTTTCTCCTTTTTCGACATATCAAATAGTTGCTGCTGATTGGTCATTTGGAATAGGTCACCTGATAGTTTTCGCAGCTTTTTTACTTTCGGGTCGTTCAACGAGATTTCACTTTTGAAATCTGATTTAATGTCGGCTATCAGCCGTTCCATCTCTCTTTTCTGTTCCTTGCTTTCAGCATTACGGTATGTGTCAACGGCTATACGGTAGCTATCAATCGTCCATTTGCTTTTTTTGAGTGCTTGTTTCAGGTCTGCATCAATGGCAAAGCGACTCACCAAAGAGTTTCCGCACTTAATGTTGATGTCAATATTCGGAAGTGTTTCAAGTTCGGTGGTGTTTTTATAGTATGCGTTTTTTAGGAGTTCAATCCACAAACGCAACCGGCAAATTTTTACTGAGTTAGGGTTGATATCGACGCCAAACAAACAGTTTTCAATAATGGTCTGCTTTTCGTGGAAAAGAGTTTCCTGTATGCGTTGACTCTCTTTGCTCGAAGGGTTATACTCAAAGAGTTCACCTTCTTCATCTGTAATAATCAACTCATCATTAACAACCTCCACCTGATATTCTTTTAAGCGTTTGCCCTCGCGATCCTGCAAAATCTTAAGATCATTTTTTACGGCTATCATTTCATTGAGAGCCGAAACCAAGAAGTGTCCTGAACCTACAGCGGGATCACAAATTTTGATGCTGTTTACAATTTCATTGGCTTCTATACGGTCTTCAATTTTATCGTAAAGCTCAAATAAGTCTTTGCATTCCCAATTTTTAGTTTCATTGAATTTTTGAACAACCGCTTTCCGGATGGTTTCACGGCACATATACATAGTTATGAATCCTGGAGTAAAAAAGGACCCATCTTTATAGCCGTTAATTTTCTCGAAAATTAGTCCGAGAACCGAAGCATTAATGAGTGATTTATTGTCTTCCTGAATTTCTTCCGAGCCTTCGCTACTGAAATCGTAAGCATTCAAAAATTCAAAAAGATACTCAAGCGTTGAAAGTTCTCCGGTTCTTTTCTTACCCTGGTCGTTCTTTAGAACTGTGGATGAAATGATGGGGATGGGCTTGTCATCTTTTAGGTTGCTGATGAACAAAGTGGCGTGCTCAATGTCACTTGGCTCAAAAAGTGAAGAGTTAAGATATGGGACCTTTTCGAAGAGCGCTTTTACATCAGGGTTTCTATCATCAGACTTCTTTGCCAATACCTGAAAAAACAGACTATTCAGGTCGTCATAGTTTTTAATTTTGTCAAGGTTAAGAAATGAATATGATTTATCTCCTTTATGGTAGGTGATTAGTTGAGCTTCAAGGAGTTTCAAGAAAAGAATTCTGTTTAACCATGTGATGGTCAATTCAAGAGCAACATTAAAAAGGCGTTCAGGGTGACTGTTTCCAAACTGGCCTGGTCGTTCTAAGCGACTGATTTTGTCTAAACTGTCTAGCTGTATAATGGCGCCTTCCAGTATGCTTCCGGTATTCCGTTCGCCTTCTTTATTCCGCTCAATGATTTTTTTACTGCCTTCTTTGGTTTCTGTCAGGCCAATGATATGTAGTAACTCGCTGTAAAAGCGTTTGTCAAGGCTGTTACTGTCGTTTGTGAATGGTAGTTTTAGCAGGTTTTCTGGTGAAAGCAACTTGAAAAGAGCAATCAGTTTGTTGTCGTCTGATTTATCGTCATTTCGCAGGGGCTTTTGATAATCTTGTAAATTGAAGTAGGCAAACTCGACAGCAGTGGTGATCTCGGCTATAAAGGGTTCAGCAATCTGCTTATAAAAGAAATCTGTTCTGTTGTCTGCCAACCGTCCTCCTTCAAAGTCATTGAATTGCCTTACGAGACTCTTGTTTTGGGCAAATAGTCTGTCAAAGGTTGTTGCCTCAAAAATGAACCACTCATTGATGTTGGTTATGATCAGATGCTTAACCTCTAAGTTTTTATGAGTTATTCGTTCTCTTAGGTAGTAAAGCACCAACTCTTGAAAAGCCTTTGTGTTCAGCTTTTCTGTTGTTACCATTTCACTTTTATTGGTTGGCTTTTTAGCCTCAATAATTACTCCGACCGGACTATTAGATTCAGCCCCATTGTGTATTACAAGGTCATTTCGCCCTTTTGTGTTTATGAAATGGTTGGGATCGTAATACGTCTTTTTGAGAAAATCAATGACAAGGTTTTTATGGAACTCTTCTGATTCTGTGTCATTTGTGCGGTCGAGTAACTGGATAAGACTAGCCTTGAAGTTTTGAATCTCAGTCCTGTTGGGTTTTACTTTTAAAAAGGCTTTATTCAGTGCTTTCTTGGGTCTCAAAAGATGTAGTTCCATTTCGATATATTCAGACTATATTGATTAATATGCAGATTTATACAATTACTTGTATTGTCATTCTCAGCATCAAAACCGCTGATTTCTTTTTTTAGTTTTTTATTTAAAGAGTCCATGCTAGATATTCCAAATGCAACAGTTGCTCCAGAACCCCATACAACTAATGGTGGATTTTTAAGAAAGCTTTGAACTATCTTAAAAATTTTCTCTAATTGCTCCTTTTTTTCTTCTTTCAAAATTAGTTAAATGCCTTGCAGTGTCTCTTTTGGCATTATCCACAAACGGTTGGCAATATGGCATGAAGCGGATTGCGAGAGATGCCTAATCAAATTGAGATGAAGTTGGAACGGGCTAACCCCGTTCCAATTAAGCACTCCACCGCTTTTTGCTATATTGCGTGTTGTGTTCAGTAATTATCCAATCCAAGCACCTTAATAATGCTTGTTTTTTGACTACTACTCAGGTTCCGCTATGAGAGTTGCATTGTTGAAGTCTTCTTCGGTGATGGTGTAGGTGTAAGTATATCTATTAAAACCATTCTTTTCACCTAACGACTCCTTGCTATACGCACCTATATAAAAAGGACTTCTTCCGTTAGGAACTGTTACATTATAATATTTTGCAATGCGGGAATCTTTAAATACTATAATTATAGAATCTGATTCCGTTGGGAAAATCTCAGCCCCACCAGAATCATGTTCTCGTGTTTCGCTAGCTCTTTCTCCGTGTGCAAGTGTGAAGGCGATATCTTGACGATTATATGCCGTAAATGAAACATTATAGCCACTATTGTTTACTATTACTGTTTCATTAATAGTTCCCGTCTCTTTTGTACAAGAAACAAAAAGGAACATTGCTGCTAAAAATACATATATTTTATACATTACCATTCCTCCTCGTATCGTATAAATAACTCATCAATTTGTGTATCGGTTACTCCTGATGGCTTATTAGCTTTTAATTTACTTTTAAGACTTGATAAACCATAAGATTTTGGAACAATATTTCTTGATAAGTTGCTCATCGTATATCCAGTTACATTATCATTGGGGTAAGTACGGGAAGTTGTATTTCTCGTACTTTGATTATAATTATCTACCAAGTCTATAAATAGTGAGGTGTAGCCTTTGCTATTACCTGCATAAGGCCAACTTTGCTTATTCAAGTTATTAACCACCGAACTGCTATAGATTGCTCCCAATTCGTCATACTCCTGATTTGTTAATGCCCATTCTACAGCATCAGCCCAGCTTTCGTAAATTATTTTAGACACTTGCCAAAACTGAATATTGCCCATGTTTGCGCAATGAGCTGCATGTCCCAATTCATGAGCAGTTGTCCTAAATACATCACTTACCGATTTTGAACTGCCTGAGTTTCCATAAATACGGATATCAGGCAAAAGACCACTTCCTCCAATATTCCCCCAGAAATCACCAGTCCCGTTTTTATCATAATAACATATTTTCCATCTGCCGTTTGCAGCACCGTAAGGACGGTACATACCAAGGTTATTACCATAAAAGTGGCGATAAGCAGCCCGGTGAATAGTGGCGTAGTGCAATGATTTTCCGCTGGTGATGGCTAGATTCCAATTTCCGCGTTTTTTAGGGCCGTTATAAAGTGCTTGCCCCCACGTCCCACTCCGTATATCCCAATAATTCCGCTCCCATTTGATATTGTAATTGGCATCTCTTCGGAAACGTCCGTCACAAGAAAAGTTACCGCTATTGTCGGTGTATCCCTTATGGGTAGTAAACCATCTTCTTGCCCTAACCATAGCGCCAACTAAGGGAATATTCCCGCCTATAATGTCGTCATATACCGTTATGGTTCCTGCTGGTCTCCATTTACTTGCTTTAAGTACTGCACCTGAAATATTCGTTTCATCAAGATTTCCTGTTATTTCTAGTGCTTTATCTTCAAGCATATCCCAAAACGGAATATTCACAGTTGCACTTTTTAGATTACTATCCTCGTCCTTTTCCTCAATTAAAAAAAGTTCAGATAGAATTTCGTGCGTTATTGTTGGAAAATTGTAATCAGGTGCGACTACTGTATATTGCCAAGTTATCACCGTGTCAGGTAAGGTTGGGTCATGATAACAAATCCCAGGGGAAACAATCTCATAATCTAAAGGATAATCATAAAAATGCAATAAAGTGTCTTGTTTTAACAAATTAAGTTCTTCTTCATTTTTTGGAAGAAATCGAACATATAAATGCGTAGTTTCGATTTCAAAATCATCATCTATAAAAGAAGATTTCAAAGCATTGCTTGATTTCAATTCAGCAAGAGCTTTTCTCATATTCTCGACAGAGTAAGGGTTCTCAAGCTGTTTTCCCAAAATTGTATTGTCATTTAGAACATCAATACTTTCTAAATCGTCAATTTGAACAATATCCAAATTGTCCTCTTTTTGACAACTTACAAGAAATGAAGTTGCCATAACTAGCAAGGTTAGTTTTAAAATTTTCACTTTAATAATATTTTAAATTTTGCCTACTCAATTTTATATAGTGAATTTTCAGCATATTCCACTTTGGGGTTAGGTTGCTAGCCTTTATGTAGCAATTTTTTACTTTTTATTGAACACAACATTGTCATAGCTGCTATAGTGTTTAGGAGTATTATGTCAAAACACAAATATCGTAATACCCAATAGCTTACTAAGTTAAAAGTTTTTTTCTTTTATTTGATATGAGTTTGTCCAAAGGCTGGGAAAATGCTGGTTTTAGACCAATTCAATACAGGCATAGTGTCTGTACTGGTGGTGTTCGGCCATTTGAACATAGCCAAGTTGATTGGTTACCAATTTGGTTTTTTCAATGGCGGTTTCGGGCATATTGGCGTGGTGATGGCCATAAATCCAATAGTCGGGTTGTAGTTCCAGGATGAGATCTCTTTGTTCTGAAACGAAGGCGGCGCTAATATCAGAATCCTTGTAAATCTCCGGGTTGACAATTTGGCTTGGAACATGGTGGCTGACAACAATCTTGTGTTTGGCATTTGATTCCGGAATGCTTGTGCTTAAAAAGTCTATGCTTTGGGTATGCAGCTTGTTGAAGTCTTTAGCTTTAAGTGTTTTGCCACGATATTTTATAAGACGAAAATCACTGACGTGCGCTTCAATCAGCAAACTTTTATTGTCCGGGATGTGTGACCAAAATGCGGTTAGGAATAGGTCACAATTATCAATGGAGACCACTTGGTTATTTATCAGGAACACATTCTCGCGAATAGCTTCCTTTACTGGTTGATCCAATATCCTAAGATCCTTTCCTGAGTAAAACTCATGGTTGCCTGGTATGTAGTAAACCCTTTCCCAATGCTTGGAAACAAAGTCGAAAAACCAATGCTTAAAATGCTTTTGGCCCCAAAGGGTAATATCTCCCGCCAGAATTAAGGTGTCGGCAACCGGTTTGATGGAGTTCTTATGTAAAAACAGTGCGTTTTGGGCAAATTCGAGATGTAAATCAGAGCAGTATTGGATTTTCATAAGTTGGGAAAATGGTTTATTGAAGCAGTCGCAATTAATCCTAGATCTCAAATACAGCGTCTTTTTTAAAACTAACATGTTCGCCCATGTGAACATAGCCCAGCTGATTGGTGACTAATTTTGTCCCATTAATTTCGACTTCGGGCATGTTGATATGGTGATGTCCATAAATCCAGTAATCAATATCATTGTCGGCAATAAAATCATGGTGCTCGGAGACAAAGGCCGGATTGATCTGTGAGTTCCTGAATTGTTCCGGATTACAAAGCTGTGTTGGAATGTGATGGGTGACAACAATCTTTTTGTCTGCAGCAGAGTTTTTAATTGCCTGGGTTAAGAAACTCAGGCTTTCTGCATGTAGCCTGTTGAAGTCTGGACTTCTTAACTTTTTTCCCTTATGCCTGATTTTGTAAAAATCATTGATCTTGCGTTCAATAATCAATTCTTCATTAGTGGGGATGTGTGACCAAAAGAGGGAAAAGAAGAAATCAATCCCTTCAATATTGATTTGCTTGTTGTTCACAAGGAAGACATTTTCCCTCAATGGTTCAAATACCGGCCTGTCTAGGATCTGAACTTCTTTGCCGGAATAAAACTCGTGGTTTCCCGGGATGTAGTAAACGGCCTTGAAATGGTCAGAAACGTAATCAAAGAACCTATGCTTAAAGTTCTCTGGCTCCCAATAAATGATGTCACCGGCCAACACCAGAATGTCACCAACTGCTTGGATGGGATTGTCAGCCAAAAACTTTTCGTTTTGAGCAAATTCGAGGTGTAAATCGGAGCAGTATTGAACCTTCATAAATCTGGGAAACTGTTTAAATTTTGAGGATTCAATATACCATTTTTTTTGTTGGCAGCTCTTATGTTTGTAGGGGGTGTGGAGAAGAAAAAGATTGTTTTCTTATATTCTCTTATTCTGCTTTTCTCTTATTCTGCTTTTCTCTTATTCTGCTTTTCTTCAATTCTTCTTTAATCATTTTCTGAAATTCCCCATAAGGGAAAGAAAATGAATTGACTTGGTTTGGGGTTTTTAAGACTCTTGGGCTCGTGCTGTTTTAAGGATCTCTAGTGTAGAGAGCCCTACAGCTTTGGGCCTTTATTTCGTTTCTTTTTTCTAAGGACTTTACGCTTTTTATAGTCAGATTCATTAGCGGCTTCATTTTGAGCATTTGAATGTGGACTGTCTATTAGCGGTTGAACCAGGTCCATTCCTAGTTTTTTTTGCGGGATGCTTTGGGACTCAGCAGGGGATGTTTCCAGTGATGAAAAGTATTTTTCTTTTTCTGCAAGTGTACCGTATTTACGGATTTGATCGGTCTGTAGCTTGCTTTCTGTGCGCTGGTAGTGGAATAGTTTGTCAAATGTCTGTTCCGACTTCATGTAGAATTGCACTCTGTTGAATCTCTGTTTGTCGTTTACGTTAGGGGAGAGGCTGATTTTTTGGTCCTTGTCGCGTGCTGAAACTATGACGTGTATGTGCATATTACTTCCATCTTTTTGTTCGCCGTTGCGCTCTCTTTCTAGTTTGGCGGCCCAGACCAGGTTGTCCAGATCCAGCACTTTCCCATCTTTAAGCTTGAAGCTTTGGGCGTAAACTTTCATTACTTCACAGGTGTACTGCTTTAAGGCATCCGGAGAATGTTTAATATGCTTGAGCTCCTGAGGATCAGGAGCGATAACCAGAGAGTGAAATTTTGTTCTTCCTTTTGCGATCCCTTTCGTGTTGTTATCAATCAGCTTTAAGACTGCGTTACTGCTAAGCTCTGCTTCTTGGTGATTAAAGAACAACTCTTTCTCATCCAATGGTAGTTTTTCGTTTTCCTTGCTGAGATAATCTATCAGATTCTTGCAGGAGCCGGAATTTGAAAAGGTGGTCTTCCCATGGAGGCTAGGGTTTATAATTTTTATGTACATTTCGGTTGGATTTATTATTGGTCCTGATATTTGCTCCATTCTTCGTCGAAAGGCTGCAGGATCTTTATGTTTTTGCTTGCTTCAACCTGCTTGCAAAACTCCCTTAAGGCATTATATTCGGTTGATATTTCTTCCAGCTCGGTGCGTTTGCTTTCTGAAATAAAGTCAAAGACCAGGGTGGTAAAGAAGTAAACCGATACAACGACGATGCTGGCAAGTAAACAGTGTTTTAGCCGGACTAGAAATCGGCTTTTTTGTTCGCCATACCGGTGGAGAATTGCTTCGTATTTGGAAAGAGAGGCTTTCGTTGTTTCGTTGAGCTGCTGGATGCCTGTTTCAAACAGGTTTTGGGTTTCGGTCCTGGTTGAAACATCTTTAAGCCTTTTTGACAGGATCAGGAGATCTTCTTCTATTCCTCGGAGGTGTGTTTTCTCCTGTTGTTTCATCCAGCTGCGGAAAGTATTTTCTAAGGACTGGATTTGGGAGAACACATCTTTTTTGACTTCGTTTAGGGTTCCGCGTTTTAGGGCCTTTGAAATGATTATCTCTGCTCCATCGGTCAAGCCCTTTTTTTCCCTTATGCATAAATCTTTAAAAGCGGAATGGCTTTCATTAGATATTCTGATAATCTTCATATGTTTAAAATTTTGGTAGGGTTTAAGTGTAGCAAGAGGGGACGTAACAGAGTTACATCCTGGGCCGGTAAACATAGTTTACCGGGGAAGTCCGATGTTACATTTTTTTTAAGTATGTAACATCGGACACTTAAACCCTTATTCCTATTGGTTTTTGAGGTTACTTTCGCCTGTCTTCACCAGGATAGTGAATGTCATTACACATTTCCCGAAGCCTGGATCTGATTCGATACCCATAGAGTTCATCCATTTCCTCTCGTAGAAGGTTCGTGGTTATGAAAGTTTTCATCCCCACCTCAATGAACTGTTCGTATCTGCCCATCAGAATCATTTGCATGACGTTTAGCTTGTTTGAATAGTGAGAGGAGAAAGGTGTTTCTGCCCCCAAATCATCGTAGCATATTGTTACAGGTTTCTTTGAATAGTAATTGAATGAATTTGTCGTATTCTTGGTTATGGTTTCGGCTCCATTTTTTATGAATTCTGTGCTTAGTGAGTGACATGGTATTATTTTAAAAGGACGGTATTTGTATCTAGCTAAAGAAAAATCCAATACAGTTTTCATCATCATGGTTTTTCCCACTCCAACATTTCCTCTTATAAGCAATCCTTTTTTCAATGTGTAGGAAGGGCTTATTTGTTCGAATCTTGGATCTTCATTGAAATACATCAGAACCATTGAGTAAATGTTCTTGTCATCGTCACTGAGACGGAAATTTGGATTTTTCTCTTTGCCAAATTCAGCAACCGAATTCATCAGCATTTCATAGTCGATCGTCTTCATAACTTCTGCTTATTTGGGTACAGGGTGTTAATTTGTCTTTTTTAAGCTCGTTAAGCTTGAAAATCCAGTTTTCGCTATTCCAGCCACCTTTGAGAACTCCTCCTGGCTCATTCGTGCCTAAAAATCGCAAAAATGAATGTTTTCTTTCAGGGGTTAAGCTTTTATACTCGAAATATGCCTCTGTCTGCGCAAAGAACTTTTTGAGATTTTCCGGATAAACAGCGAGCTTTTCAAGTGTGTTGAGGAGCAGGTCTTTTTTATCTGAATCACTGGTAAAACCGAAAAAAGATAGAATATTTTCTATTTGCTCACCATACGCAAAAAGAAACCCTTCTTTTTGTTCTTCTTTTTCTTTTTGTTTTTCTTCTTGTTTTTCTTGCGATTCAGTATCCATAGAGTATTGATAGTCTTTGAATAGACTATCAATACCGTATAAATACTGTATTAACTTCTTGTCTTTTACCTGGTTAAGCTCTTTGGCAATACATGCTTTCACTTTAGGACTTTGGGTGAAGTTGTATTTGCTAAAGTTGATTATGCATATCTCATTGGTTTCCAGATTGTAAACAATTTTCTGCATTTTTTGAAGCTCCGTTAAAAATAAAATGATTGTATCTCTGTTATAGCCTGATTCTACCTCCATTTTTTTTAGCGGGATTTCGTAAATTCCACATTGCTTAACCTTGTCATTAGTAAGTAGATACAGATAGAAGTATTTTTTCTCAGGAGTTAAATTCATTACCCACGGATCAGACCAGAAATTGGTTTGTATTTGCCTATATGTTGCCATTTCGGTAAATTTGTGTTGTTAGAAATATCGAATCCATGCCCTTTCCATTGTACGGGCGATAAGTAAAGCGTTGATTGGTGTCGGCGCTTTTCTTATATCAGATGTTTCGATTTTATTGCTATTCGATTGATAGCATCATTCTCAATTTGCCTGGTGGTTCTGCATTTGTTTTCCAACAGCCACGCATCAATCTCATCCTTCTCGAAAAAGAGTTTTCCTCCCCCTGGCTTGCTGTATGGAATAGCGTAGGTGCTAGTAAGCTTATAGAGATAGGATGCTTTGAAGCCAGTATAGGTAACGACTTCGTCGAATGTGAGGACCTTCTTATTTGATAATAGTAGTTCCTCAATTCTCTTCAATCTTTCTTCAATTAGAAGATTTTCATTTTTTTCTTTGCCCATGATTTTCAGTTAAAAATAAAACATGGGTACTGGCGCCTGTACCTTAAATGTGAATTCAAGTTCAAAGAAATAAAACAAGTAAGCACAACTCCAATGTGATTTTTGGATGATCACATCAATTTAAGTGTAGGACTTTGTAAATGAGAGTTTTGATAATTGAGATTCTGGGTTTATTAATATGTGATTTTTCGAAAAATCACGAATCTTTTGCAAATCATGGTTGGTTTATTCTGAATGGTGTTGGTGTTAATGTTTTTTTGTTTTTCAGCAGCTTACTTTCGATAATGAGTTTTTCCAATCTTAGAAAATTGAATTTGATATTCCTTCATTCTGTGGAGAATCGGCCTTAGTTCTTTTTCAGGAATACTAGATATAGCTCGATTAATTTCAGAGGATAATGAATGACGCGGATTCTTTAGGGACTTTTCTGACTCTGCTAAGGACTTTCCATCTTGTCTGAATCTAGTCAAAAGTACTATTGATGAATTAGGTGTTTTGATGCATTTTTCCTTTAGCATCCGAAAAAACAGAAAGAAAAGAGTTCGATTAGTCAGCCCGTTTGCTTGGTCTTCTTTACCATCTTTTTTTATATTAAAAAAGATAGGACTCTCAGAGTCAGGGTTTATTAAATCCATTAGTTGATCTGTTGATTCCTCAAAAAGATTGAATTCATTTTTGAAGAATCTGCAGATCTTTTCAAAATCTTTCCTGGCGTCGGGGTTTCTTTTCTTATTGAGTTGGAAACAAGGAGATTTAGGTATACAAATTCGATATAGGGTATTGATAAAAAGCAGTTTATTCAATATGTATGCTGTTCCAACAAAAGCCAAAGTATATAAGCCAATTATTACCAAGTGTATTCCCAAGTGTATTTCTTCTGGATTTAAAAATGAATTTATTAGTTCGTTCATTATCAAAAACAAAGCAAGAATAAACAAGGTGCTCAGGTAAATAGAAATTCTTCGAGCTGGTTTCTTACTTGGATAAATTTCATTGAATCCGTAATTGTTTAAGTATATGATTCCTCGAACTGCAAAGTAAATGAGAACTAATCCCATTATTATTGCAGACAGATAAATTACGATGATTTCCATCTTTAGTTGTTTTTGTTGATAGTAATTTTTGGAATAATGCTGGCCGCTTCCCGTTGTTTTTTGTCCACAATCTTGGCATAGATTTCGGTGGTGCGGATTTCTTTATGGCCGAGCCTTTTAGAAACGGTGTAGATGTCAGCTCCGTTTTCGAGCATTAAAACCGCATTGGTGTGGCGGCTCGAGTGGAAAGTGAATTCTTTGTATACTCCGGCGCTGATTGCCCATTTCATTAGAATGGTGCTGGTTTGTGCAGAGTAGCGTAGTCCTTCAAAAACTCTATCTTCGGGTCCTTTCCTTTCACCCAAGAGCTCTCTTGCGTTATCGCTGATGTACAAGTATTCTAATCCATCGGTTTTCTTTTGGGTGAACACCAAGCGGATTTCATTATCACTTTCCCAAACTTCTTTCCAAATGAGCTTTTCCAGGTCCGAGTAGCGTAAACCGGTCAGGCAGGCAAAAAGGAAGGCGTTTTTTAGGATTGGAACCCGGCATTCTGCTTTGGCAAGTTTCTGGACTTCGTCATGGGTCAAGAAGGGCCGTTTGACTTCTGATTTTGGGAAACCCGATACCAGGTCTCCCGGGTTCTCAAGGATGATCCGCTCTTTAAATGCCTGGTTAAGCGCAGCTTTTACTTTGTTGAAGTAGGATATCTTGGTGTTTGCCGCCAAGGGTTTGCCTTGTGGGGTAGTGGCTTTTTTATTCAGGTAGTATTTGAATCCTTTTAGAGCTTCAGAATCAATATCATTAAAGGTGGTGGAGGCCGGAAAGTGCTTTTGAAGGTGCTTAAGGGTACTGTCCCAATTGCCATGGTTTCCCTTACTTTCAAAACGCTCATCGGTAAGTTTCTTGAAATACTCCAGGAAGTTGGCCCTTACTTTGATGTCATTCTTGAAGCCGAATTTTCCGGAATTGTGCTCTGATTGCCTTTTGGTTTTCACTTTCTCGGCCAGGATAAGAGTGGCACGGTTTTCTTTGTTTTCTTATATTACTTTCCGATACAAAAGTTCTTAAAGATGTTTCCCAATATCTCGTCAGTAGAGATCTGACCAGTGATTGAGCCTATATGGTGCAATACTTCGCGGATGTCCTGGGCCAGGAAATCGCCTGAGATACCTTGTTCCAGACCCTGTTTTACCCGCATCAGACTCTCAAGAGCATGGCTCAGCGCTTCGTGATGTCGCACGTTTGTAACTATCACCTCGTCACTGTCAATGGCTCTTGTATCAACGGTCTTGAGGAGTTCTGCAATCAGCTTATCCAGATTTTGCCTATATTTTGCTGAGATGGCTACCAGTCCGTCGCTACCGCTTAATTCACTAAACTCAGAAAGCGCAAACCGTCTGGCGATAGTCTCTGTATCGCTCAGGTCGCACTTGTTAATTACTACAAGCAATTGCTGACTGTTACTGTCTATGAGGCTCTTGATATGCTCAACGGCCTTGTGAAGCTTCTCGTCACTATCGCCTGCATCAAGCAATAACAGCACTATGCTTGCCTGCTTGATCTTGTTGTAGGTGATATTGATCCCTATACTCTCAATCTTGTCGGCTGTTTCCCTAATTCCGGCAGTATCTATAAAGCGGAAACTAAAGCCTCCAAGGTTCACAACATCCTCAATTGCATCGCGGGTGGTGCCATGAATGTCTGATACAATGGCTCTTTCCTCATTCAGCAAGGCATTTAGCAGGGTGCTCTTACCCACGTTTGTATGCCCCACGATAGCTACTGGAATACCATTTTTGATAGCATTACCCAGTGAAAAGGAGTTTACCAGTTTTCTGATATGAGCTTCAATCTCGTCAACCAGAGCCCTAAGCTGGGAACGGTCGGCAAACTCCACATCTTCCTCACTAAAATCTAGTTCCAGTTCGATAAGCGAAATAAACCAAAGCAAACGATCCCTCAGATTCATCAACTCATCCGAAAAACCACCCCGCATCTGTTGCAAAGCCACCCTCCGGGCGGCTTCGCTTCTAGCTGCAATAAGGTCGGCTACGGCCTCAGCCTGGCTAAGGTCCATCTTGCCATTAAGGAAGGCGCGCTGGGTAAACTCGCCCGGCTCTGCGAGACGGGCGCCACTGCCGGTTAACAGTTGCAGTATCTGCTGCTGTATGTAGGGGGCTCCGTGACAGGCTATTTCCACAACGTTTTCTCCGGTAAAACTGTGTGGTCCACGAAATACACTTACCAGAACTTCATCAATATCTTTTTCTCCATCATTTATTCTGCCGAAATGGATCGAGTTGCCCGGCTGGTCAACAATTTTTTTGCCTTTAGCTGCGGCCTTGAATATCTTGTCGCATATTTCGAATGCCTTTGGTCCTGAAAGCCTCAGTACTGCTATTGCTCCCATTCCGGGCGCCGTTGAAATGGCGCATATAGTGTCGTTATGATTCATCGCTCATAATTTCCAGCAAAATTAAGCTTATTTTTCTTGTGAACTATTAGACTTTCCCGGTGTTGTAAATAATGTTAACTTTAAGAATATACGAATTCTAACAATCAGTTAATATGAGTGTATTGATCGACCAGAATTCAAAGGTTATAGTTCAGGGCTTTACCGGTAGCGAAGGAACATTCCATGCCGGACAGATGCTTGAATACGGTACTGATGTTGTAGGTGGGGTTACCCCCGGAAAAGGAGGGATTGTTCACCTGGGACTGCCTGTATTCAATACAGTAAAGGAGGCAGTGAATGCCACCGGTGCCGATACTTCAGTTGTATTTGTGCCGCCTGCCTTTGCGGCAGACGCCATTATGGAAGCTGCCGAAGCCGGCATATCTGTTATTGTTGCCATTACAGAGGGTATCCCTGTTGGCGACATGGTGAGGGTAAAGTACTACCTGCGCGACAAAGAAGTCAGACTGATAGGTCCCAACTGTCCCGGGGTGATTTCTCCAGGTAAGGCCAAGGTCGGTATTATGCCGGGCTTTATCCATAAACAGGGAACGATTGGCGTTGTAAGCCGCTCGGGTACTCTTACCTATGAGGCAGTTGACCAGCTTACAAAACAAGGTCTTGGTCAAAGTTCCTGCATCGGAATAGGTGGTGACCCGGTAATTGGCACTTCAACTCTTGAAGCGGTCAAGCTGCTTATGGAAGACCCCGATACCGAAGGTATTATTATGATAGGGGAGATCGGTGGAAGCATGGAGTCGGATGCAGCTGAGTGGATCAGGGATCATGGAACCAAGCCTGTGGTAGGTTTTATTGCTGGACAAACAGCTCCTCCCGGACGCCGTATGGGCCATGCCGGTGCGATAGTTGGAGGTGCTGCTGACACAGCGGCGGCCAAGATGGAAATCATGCGTAAATGCGGTATCTACGTTGTTGAGTCGCCTGCCGAAATCGGCGTTACTATGGTCAAGGCCCTCCAGTCCAGAAAAGCTGTGTAGCTCCGGAAAACTGTAAATGCTAAGCTAGGCAATAAGTCTGTTCAAGGTCTGATAGTTTTTGCTAATTTTAAGGTCTTCTTGAAAGCTATCAACAATGGATAAAGATTTATTTATTGAAGTTGCCTCCCTGATCAGGAAAGCCAGGTATTGCATGGCTTTTACAGGTGCCGGTATCTCAGTTGAAAG
>Ga0209723_1002571_pt1 | contig 23993 bp, 21 predicted proteins | sample BiotimSIPDNA_2_FD_185750 | JGI IMG/M metagenome (GOLD analysis project Ga0209723, IMG submission 185750) | Anaerobic biogas reactor microbial communites from Washington, USA - Biogas_R2 time_0 SIP DNA (SPAdes) (version 2) | ecosystem: Engineered > Bioreactor > Anaerobic > Unclassified | place...
GAAAGGTTATAATTTTCTTGGTGAGTCATCTCGTTCTCCTATTCAGATGTGGTAATCTTTTTAGGATACTACTGACTCACCGCTTTTGTTAAGGTTCAGTATTTTACAGAAAGAATGTTACACCAACTATGAAGTGAGACTCGTTCACTTTGTAGAATTGGTTAAGTGAATTTCGTAAAATAATCTACAGAAGTCCGCTATAATCGTAAATTAGCTCTCCTAATAATTTTCTTGTAACAAGACTTTTTCATAGGGGGTTCATAAATTATTTTTGTAAATTCAAATTCTTTCTCCCCTTCTCAACCTCACCAATAAAAGCCAATGCATTCTGTGTCATTTCTGTCATGTTACTTTTTTCTAATACGTGTTGATTAATGAGGTCACTACCTACGCCGACCGCAAAAGATCCTGCGAGAATATAATCTGCTGTAGTTAATATAGTAACTCCACCGACTGGAATTAAGTCAATATTAGGTAAAGGTCCGTGAATTGCTTTGATATATTTTGGTCCTCCAATGTCAGAAGGAAACACCTTAACAATATCTGCTCCTGCGTTCCAAGCTGCTAATATTTCACTTGGGGTAAAACATCCAGGAATGACTGGAATACTATAACGGTGGCAAATATCAATAGTTTGAATATCTAGTATTGGTGCAACAATAAAATCTGCTCCTGAGAGAATTGCTTGACGAGCGGTTTCTGAATCTAGAACAGATCCTGCCCCGAATAGAACGTCATCTCCAAACCGTATAGCCGCTTTCTCTAGCACTTGTAACGCACCTGGAGTTGTCATGGTGACTTCAATAACTCTAACTCCACCTAGACGAATGGCATCTGCAGCTGCAATGAGCTGGTCGGAGGAATTAGCTCGCATAATTGCGATAATTCCCGTATCATGGATCAATTGAATTTTTTCTAATTTTTGCATCAATCCTCCTTATAAATTACCTTGCTACACGTTTCCCGCCGCCTGAATTGTCCGTTTGAAGCAAACGACCGACCTCTTTTCTATCAATAATTGGTAGGTCAAACATCAAAGTCTGTTGAAGGCGTGAGGCTGCATCACCGACAAGAACACCTTTTTGTATACCATCGAAAGAAAAACCTGATGTGAGAAGTCCATAGTAAAAACCCGCATTCCAAGTATCCCCCCCTCCCAGACGATCTACCAAACAGATCGAATGTATAGAAGGCGATCGAAAATAGTTCCCTTCATAATCGACAACTACTGATTCCCATAAATGATTTTCAAAATTTAGAGGATAACGAATTGTAATAGCTAAAATTTTCAATTTGAACTTTTTTATGATGACTTCTGCAAAATTTCGGATATCATCATCTGTAATTTGGTTTATATTGCCATTTACGATCTTTTCCACTGAAGATTTTCCACAAGAAATATTATACAGAGTAGCCATATCTTCAATAGTGGTAATTAGGATATCAATATGATCTTCGATTACCTGAGTCAATACAGATCTCGCTTGGTCCTTATTCCAAAGAGATTCACGATAATTTAAATCTAAACCAACCCAGCAATTCGCTGGTTTATGATTGACAGCATCCAAAAACGCTTCGAGACAAAAATTTTCAGAATACCCAGAGTGGGTTGAAAGACCAAAAGTAATACCGGAAGTATGAAATATTTTGGTTTTTTGTAAGATCTTGCCCCAATTTACCATACCTTTTCCAAATAAAGAAGCAGTAGAATATTTACGTTGATAATAAACTACATTTCTTCTAGGAGTCCGACCTAATTCGTAAAGCATACGACCGATTGGATCTGTTGGTGATGTCCATACAACATGATCTGTATTAACTCCGCTTTCCCGACCAACATTCCGAACAGCCCAGCCGTATGGATTATCAGGAACTCTAGTTATAAATGTGGACGGTATTCCCAGGCGACTGAGGCCTACAGCAAGCGTGAATTCACTTCCGGCCAATGAAATATATACCTGCCGTGTTCGTTCTAAGCGTTCTAAATCAGCAGGTGTGTCACGTATCATTACCTCCCCAAAAGTGACAAAAATGCCCTCTTTACCTTTATAGAGACCAATATCATCAGTAGATATATCAAAATCAGTTTTCATTAGTGAAAATCCTTTTGAGATACATAATTAATTTTTGATCAATTACATACTTTTTTTGCTAATTATCCACATCATCGTCATTATCAATAAAGATTCATGTTTTGTTTGATTAATCATTTACTACCATTTCCAACACTTTATTACAGAAGAGCCATTTTGGAATTAATTCATGTCTTTTAATGGCTAAACCATTTGTATATTTTGTTTACGCTACGGTATTTAACCATCCACCATCTACATAATATGTTGATCCTACACAATAACTAGCACGATCAGAGCATAAGAAAACAAAAAAATCAGCCAATTCTTCAGGTCTAGCAAAACGTTTGATAGGTATTTTCTCAACAATTCTATTTAAATATTCTTCAAAGTTAATGTCTTTACCATTAGTCAATTGTTTAGCTATTTCCACTACATCAGGTGTTATAACTGCCCCTGGATTGATGCAATTAACGCGAATATTCCAATCTATTAATTCATTTGAGAGTACTTTTGAGAACATCATTAATGCGGATTTAGTTACATTATAGATTGGCTCATAAATAAGGGGCTGTTTTGCGCAGAGAGAAGCGTTATTAATAATGACTCCCCCCCCTCTCTCTCGCATCATTGGCGCTAACCCCCGCGATAATTGAACAGCAGCCATTACATGTAAATTCCAATAGTAATTCCACTTTTCATCCGGTGCAGTAATGATTTTTTCATTACTACCTGCTCCTGCATTATTAATAAGTATATCTACTCCGCCGAATGAGTTGCTAACATAATTGATTATGCTTTGATTATCCTCGGATTTTGAAACATCTGCTGAAATACCTATTACTTTCACTCCAAATTGTCTTGATATTTCTTCTGCCGTTGCTGTTACTTTTGTCTTATTACGAGCGCATAAGACAATATTGACTCCCTCCTCGGCCAATCCTTTTGCCACTGCTAAACCAATACCTGTGCTTCCACCAGTGATTACCGCAACTTTTTCCCTGAGCCTTAAATCCATATTGAATTCCTTCCCATATATAATTGAATGCTACCTCAATCAAATTACATTTCTATCGACTTAATTTACTCAACTTTGTGTGCACCTGTAATCAAGATAGTTTTGCAAATTCTCTTAATGCGTTAAGTAGTAGATCAATATCATCTTGATTGATTCGCGGTGACATATGACCAATTCGAATGATTTTGTCATGTAATTGGCCCAATCCACCAGCAATTTTTAAATTATGAACATCTAATAAATAATCAACAATTTTACTGGTATGGACATCTTTTGGGCCATAAGCAACGGTCATTATTGGAGCCATGCTTTCATTCGGAGTAAAAGGTTTATATCCGAGTAGAGCTAATCCTTTTCTTAATCTCACTGCAAGGTCCTTATAATGGGCGATTCGCTTTTCTAATCCCTCGTCAAGCAGTTGATTCAAGCTAGCATTCAATGCAACAACATTTGAAGTCGCCATAGTAATTGGATAAGGGTGCCAGTCAGCCCATTCATCAGAATATTTTTGCCAATTACGTAAATTCAGATACCAACCATTCGAATGGCCTTTTATACTGTTGATTTTATTCCAACCATTCTTTCCGACTGCAACTAAAGACAGTCCAGGTGGTGCTCCTAAGCATTTTTGTGATGCTGATGCACACAGATCAATATGGAAATCATCCATACTAAAAGGTACCCCCCCTAGTGAAGAGACTGCATCGACAAAAAAGATGATATTGTGTTCTTTACATACTCTTCCAATTTGTTCTACAGGATTGACAACCCCTGTAGATGTCTCAAGGTGAACAACCGCGATTCCTTTCGTGTCAGGATTCTTTTCAATTATCTCTTCAATAACGACAGGGCATATTGGCTTATCCCATGCAAAGTCGATTTGTACTACATTTATTTCGTGAGATTCTGCAATTTCTACTAACCTGTTCCCAAAGAATCCATTAACCCCAACAATAATTTTCTCGCCTTTAGAAAAGGCACTACCTAGGCAGGCATCAATACCAGCCGATCCAGAGCCAACCATAATATAGACATTTCCATTTGTAATAAAAATCCGCTTTAAGAAATGGATAGTCTGATTATAAAAGGATGTCCAATCGCGCCCATAATGAGGTTGAACAGGCTGACTCATCAGTTCTAGTACATCATTATCTACTTCAACTGGTCCAGGTATAAACAATCTTACGCCTTTTAGTCTTGGTGAATCATCTTCTCTTTTCATTATTTAACCATTGATCTCATTTTTTCAATTTGAACTAAAAATAATCATCAATACAATTCACTTTAATCATAGTATTCAGGAAATTTTCTAACTGATTTCCACCACTCAGGATCATGACCAAAGAATAGTTGACCATTCTCAATATTTGTCAAAGAGATCAATCTATTCGCACTATTTCTGGCTAATATCGGATTCCAACTTGCTTGCCAGTTATTTTGGACAATACAATCTTTTATTGATATTGCATCACTGGCAATAATTATTGGAGCTGAATTTTTGAATCTCAAAACAACTCCCATCATACCTGGAACATGACCTGGGCAACGTATGAGATCTATACCAGGTACTAAGCTCATCTCACCTAAAATTAATTCATAATTTAATTCTGGCAGGTTATAGTATTGCTTAGGAAATTCATCTGGCATAGATAAAGCATAGAGATAATGATCTTTCTGAACAATGAAGGTCGCTTTCGGAAAATATTCGTTACAACCAGCATGGTCAAAATGTAAATGAGTATTCACAACATAATCAATATTTTCAGACTTTAGACTAATCAGTGATAACTGGTTAAGAATAAACTCATTCCTTTTCATTTGAGGACAAATTAAAGTCTCATATCTGGTACCTTTGAATGTAGCTTGAGGTAATTCAATATGATTGGGGTGCATTCCTGTATCAATGAGGATATTTAATCCAAAAACCTGAATTAAACCTACCCAATTTGGAGCTATGATTCGATTCCCATTCTCCTCACCAGGGATGAATACTCTACCTTTATCATTGTCGCATTGTCCCACAGGAATAACATATAATTTCACAATATCACCATCGCCAAATTTATGAAATATTTCATAATGTTAAGATCGATTAAAAGCTGAGTTTACTTAGAAATGTTATGCAATATTAATCTACCTATTTCTTAGTTATTCCAGTTACATTTTGAATATAACGATCTACGGTTTTATACGTCAATAAAAGTGCCCTTGGCACATGGTAGGCAGCTTTCCATTCAGATCCCTTATCTGAATTCTTTACCTTGCCATTTCGATACAATTCTGAATACCACTCTCCATATTCCGGATCATATAGAAAATTACGGCACCAATCATGTTGGTTCCTAAAACGGTCAAACCAAACATCGTCGTCAATCGTAGTGGCAACTAATCCAGTCAAATAAAGAGCTTCTGCGTTAACCCAAAAGTTCTTATCATGCCATTGCATACCTACTGCTTTATTCCAGTCCAGCTGCAATGGTTCATCATACTTTTCATCCCGATAAGAAACAATTCCACCAAAATCCTTATCAAAACCCCATTGATATCCCCATCCTGATATTTCGATCCCTCTCTTGACAATCTCCATATCGCCACGGCGGAGTCCTTCTTCTATACATGCCCAGCATGATTCCATCAGATGCCCTGGGTAAATTACTCTTCCTTCAGGTTCGTCAATGAATTCCCCTTCCCTCCCTACTGCTTCAAACAATGCCTGATGATCATCCTTTGCAAAGACATAAAGAATTTTCTGTAAGCAAAAATCCATCAAAGATTTAACTCGTTGAGATCCTATAACCTGGGCAACAATCGGGATGGTTATAACATTGATCATGTAAATACCATGACGCATAAATTTTGGATCCCACTTATTATGATATATGTCCTTAAACTCTAAATCATATGTATTTTTCTCTATTTCACCAAAAGTCATTTCAATGAGTCTTTGATCAACATCACTTCCACTTGCTACTGCATACTCCGCTAGACCGCCTACAACAAACAGGTCACTAAAAATTGATATGGGGCCTTTGATTATTTCGCCTTTTTGGTTCAAATGATAATGCCAACGACCATTTCCAGCATATGCATGATCTACCAGGTATTGTCGACCATGCTCAGCCAGTTTTATCCATTTCGTATCCTGGCTAATTGAATTGTAGATAGCAGAGAACATCCAAAGATTCCTCCCCTGCATCCAGATGAACTTATCTGAATTAGTTAATGTACCTTTTCGATCAAAACAAGTAAAGTATCCCCCAGCCATGTGATCTGTGACACGATTCTCCCAAAAATTCAACACATTATCAAAGAGGTGTTTTTTGTAATAGTCACGTAATTCAATTAAAGAAGTTAGATTTAACATTGTCTCATCCTTATATAATCATTTTTTTGATAATTTTAAGCATAGGTTGCTTGATGTGAATAATAGATCTCCAATAAAATCCAAATAACAAAGATTATTCGAAAATTTTCTTCCCAACTTATTTAACCAATTCTGGTTTTCCACTTGTCAGTGACGCCACAATAGCTTCAGCTCCAGCTACTGCATTTTTGCCATCCTCTCCTGAGACTGGTACTTCCAGATCTTTTACTAAACAATCAAGAAATATTTCCAATTCCATATGAAGATCGCCACACACATAGCCATAAATTTCAGGCCAATAGGAATTTTCAAAATAATTCATACCAGCCTTATCAAAACAAAATCCACCCTGATTTTTAAAATCAAGGACTATCTTTCCTGATGATCCTGTCACCTCTGTTACTGCATCCACCAAGGTCGGATAAGAGTCTGGATAAATCCAACAATTTTCCATGATAGCAGCAGACCCATTCTTAAATTTTAATAATGACAATACTGTGTCACTAAGCTCATATCCTTCTGCCTTTAATTCTCCAGATTGTTTTATCGCATAAGCTTCCACAACTTGGCTGTTACTTAACCAATTCATGATATCAATGTCATGAACTGAATTGTGATAAATAATTGTGTGCTCACCACAGCGGGCACCTAATCTTCTTGCAGCAATGCGTGGGTTGTTTCTTCTAGCATAAAAATGCTTGACCTCACCAATCTTTCCTGCCTGAATCATTGCTTTTGCTTCCACATAGCGTTGGTTAAATCGTAATATATGAGCAACCATTAATTTAATACCCGCAGACTTAGAAGCAGCTATAATTTGTTCACATTCTTTTACCGAAAGAGCTAGTGGTTTCTCGATTAGAATATGCTTCCCTGCTAAGCAAGCGGCTAACGCAGGTTTGAGATGATATTGGTCGCTGGTACAAATGCTGACAGCCTCAATATTTGGATCTGCTAAAAGAGATTCCATATTCTCAAAGTTCCTGACATTCAACTTATCTGCAACATTTTTACACCTTTGAGTGTCGGCGTCATAAATACCTATCAGATTTGCAGATGCTAATTGTTTATACAGTCTAGCGTGATATTCTCCAAACCATCCTACACCAATAACACCAATATTGATTTTTCTTGCAGCACTCATATAGCATTCTCCTTAGTACAATAATTCATCCCGATGAACTGATCTTCTATAAATCGGTAATCTTCATACAAAGACTGATAAATCCTAGATACAGCCATATCATTCTCAATGACTTTGCCCTCTTTTCTTACATTTGTCTTAGCATCTGCAAGGTTAGAATAAACGCCAGCGCCAAGGCCTGCCAACATCGCTGCACCGAGGAGAGCGGTTTCGGAAGTCGCACTAATCCTAATTGGCTTTCCTAGAATATCAGCAAGTATTTGTAACAATTTTTGATTTTTTGCTCCTCCCCCAAACACAAATATATTCTCTCTTCTTCCAGTTAATTCCTCTATTACATTTAAATTCGTTTTTAGTTGGTAGCACCATCCCTCGAGTAGACTACGGGTAAATTCCGATTTGGATGTATCCAAAGAAATACCCAAAACCATACCAGTCGATTTAGGGTTCCAGAAAGGACAAGTAGCACCCGAGAGATGTGGGAAAAACTTAATGCCATTTGACCCTGGCGGAGTTTGTAGAGCTAGATCAACAAGATCATCGTAATCATACGAGAAATTCCTGGAGATCGTATTAAAAAGGTCCTTTATCCATCGAAAAGAGACCCCTGCGGCGCTTACTACTGCTTCCAAGACAAACTGGTTTTCTTCCACATGAGGATAGCTAGGAATTCGCAATTTGGGATCTATAATTGCAACATCAGTAGGTGCAATCAATATTGAGGCAGTTCCCATGGAGATTGATATGTCACCATTGGAGACGCCGGCACCAAGGGCAGCACATTCTTGATCATGACCGCCTAAAACAAGTTTCACATTTTTTGGTAACCCAATTTCTTTGGCAATATCAGATTTAATATCTCCTAATAAAGTCCCCGACCAATCTAAAGAAGGAAATTTTTCCAATGGAATGTCTAATAGTTTTAATAATTCTTTATCCCAATTCATTTGTTGTAAATTGTGTGCTAACATACCCCCAGCTATGGAATAATCAGTAATAAATTTCCCAACAAAATGCTTATTTAGAAAGTCCAAACTTGTACTAAATTTATATGTATTCACAAAAATATCTGGCTGATTTTCTTTCATCCACAATATCTTCGGTAAGGTATAAGTAGGTAGGATATGAATTCCTAAAGTTCTGAAAGCAGTCTCTTTATTGTTAAAAATATTTGTAATTTCTTGTGTTTGTTTAACAGCACGAGTATCTAGCCAAGAAAATGCCTTCCTTAATGCGAATCCATTAAAATCAGTAGGAACGAAAGATATGCCTTGTGCTGAAATACTCATTGCAATGATGTCTTCTCTGTCCACAGCAGAACTTTTAATCACAGCTGATAGCATTTCCTTTGACAATTTCAACCAATGGTCAGCATCTTGTTCAACCCAATATTTCTTTGGCTTTTCTAGAGGATATTCACAATAAGCTGATGCTATCAGTTGGCCCTCAGGGGTAAAACATCCAGCTTTTATTGCAGTTGTTCCTACATCAACAGACAATAACAAATTCGACATTCAATATTCCAGTGAAAACAAAAATATTCATCAAAAACATACTGACGTTTAGACCAATAAGCCTTAATGCTCCTTAAATCTGTAAGAAATATTTGATGATAAATATTTGTTAAAAATCATCTTCTTCTTTGCGAATTCCATTAGCTATATAATCAAATTAGCAATCAAACAAAAAGCAAGCTTAATTTCTACTTGATTGAACTTTCAATATTACATGGGGCGATTCAAAAAATCGCCCCATGTTAAATCCTGAAATTGCGTTACCAATTATTTAACGTATTGAGCAGCATTCTCCTTGGTGACCATAATACCAGGGATAAACTGGGCTTCTGGAACAATATTCTTGCATGCATCTGTCATGGGTATTGTGCAACCTGCGTCTAAGTAAGTTTTCATAGTAACAATGGCGGCACTGCCCATAGCCTTTGAGTCCTGTAAGAAGGTCAAACTCATTGAGCTCTTAGGATCAGCGATCTTTTCTATGATCTGTTCAAGACCATCGACACCAGTGATCATTATTTGATCACTCATATTTGCCGCATCAACAGCAGCTGACGATCCAATGCCAAATAAGTCTGAACAAACTCCAAAAGCATCGATATCTGGATATTTCGTCATCATTTGTTCAGCATGCGCCTGGGCATCAGCTGTCCATTCTGGACCTAAGATGGGAAGTTCCTCAAGGATGGTCACATTGGGATATTTCTCTGCCCAATATGCTTTTGCGCATTCAGACCTAAGGTTTGTCGCCTCTAGTACTGGGTAGGTCTGAAGGATGACTTTGGCGTCTTCACCTTTTTGCTGAACTATATATTCAGCAGCGGCTTCACCAAACTGACAGTTATCAGAAGAAATGTTTTGGATTACTCCCGCTGCCTTATACCCTCCATCAACAAATACAACTGGGATTCCCGCTGCTGTAGTCTTCTGGATTGCTTGATCTAAAACAGCTGTTTCTGCAAGTAGAACGATGATGCCATCGACCTTCTGCTCAATCAAGCTTTCAATATCAGCAAGTTGTTTGTCAGGGTCTTGTCCAGCGCTTAGTTGGATCACCGTGATACCGTGTTTTGCTGCTTCCTCCTGAATACCTTCCCATGCCCTGATTGACCAATCATGAGCAACCAGTTGTGCTGATACACCAATTGTATAAGCCTTTGCTTTAACTTCTTCGGTTTTTTCAGGCTCTGTTGTTGTTACAACAGCTGGTTTGCATGCACTCAAAAAAGTCACGAATAGTGCAACGACAATTAAAATACTTAAATACTTTTTCATTCTATATTCTCCTTTTCCTTCATTCGTTTGATTATTTTGGCATTACGCTTCTTTCTTTAATTTTTTTCCGCAATAATAGTCACCTCCAATCTTAGAACAATTTGGTTCTGAATAGAGCACGTTTTCCTGCAGTTGCTACCGCCGCTAAAATAAACAAACCTCGCAAAATGATTTGCATTTCATAGCTAATTCCTAATAGTCTCATACCATTAACTAGAATTCCCATAATCAATACACCAAGGATTGTTCCTCCAATATGTGGTTCGCCCTCACGAAACATACTTACTCCGACAAAGGTTGCTGCAATTGCATCCAATGTGTAGGCATCACCGCCAATGGGACTTCCTGCGCCTAGCCTTGCTGAAAGAAGAAGACCCGCTATAGAAGAGCAGAATCCACTAATAATAAATGCAGCTAATTTCACTTTTCGGATGTTTATTCCAAAGGTCACTGCCGCCTCCCGATTTCCTCCAACTGCATACATTCGAAGGCCCCATTTTGTTTTTTCCAACAGAATAAGGAGGATGACAGTGATAATCACTGCAAAAATGAAAGGGATAGGTATTCCCAATAAATAGCCTCCACCCAGAGAAAGATAGAAATCGCCTGACAATTCTTTAGTTATACGTATAGAGGATCCCAATCCAAGCAAATAATTTATTCCTAAAGCTATAATTGATGTAACAAATGTGCCCAGTAAGGCAGGGACTCTCAAATAACCAATCATTATTCCATTCATTGCACCTAAAATAACTCCGCCTAATATTGTGATCACAATAGCAAATATGGGCGAAACATTTTTTACCATCAAAAATGCTGCAAACACACCTGAGAGACTGACAATCGCACCTGTAGAAATATCAGTTTCTCCTACTGAAAAGACTATAGTTAACCCTGCAGAAACGATGACTAACATAGAGACTTGAAACATTAATGCTTTGAAATTAGAAAAGCTTCTAAAATTAGGGATGAAAATCAAAAAGCTCGCCGTGATGATTAATAAAGCTGAAAAGGTTCCATATCGCCCCAACCAATTAGAAACACTGCTCCAATTATTTTTTCTATGCATATCCTCACTCCGCATCAAAATAAATCATAAAAACACTAACTTATCTCTCCACCTAAAATTACATTTAGAATTTTTTCTTCAGATGCTTCTGACCGATCGAATTGTTTAACAATAGTGCCTGATCGCATCACTAAGATACGATCCGAAATATTAACAACCTCAGGGATTTCTGAAGATATAAAGATAACTCCAGCACCCTCCGAAACCAGGTTGGAAACCAGGTTGTAGATCTCAGCTTTCGCTCCAACATCAATACCCGCTGTAGGCTCATCCATCAGAAACAATCTAGATTTCTTAACTAACCATTTTGATACAACTACTTTTTGTTGATTACCCCCACTTAAATACCTAACTCGCTGAGTAATCGAAGCCATTCGTATATCTACTTTTTTGGCAATTTCTTTGGCGATTTTATGGTCCAATCGTCGTCTTAAAAATCCGAGTGGTGACCATTGGGCAAATGTTGGTAATGTTACGTTTTCAGCGACATCCATATGCATGATCAAACCTTCGCCTCGCCGATCTTCGGGAATCAATGCAATACCATTTTTAATAGCACTTGCTGGATTCTTTGGATGAACAACTTTTCCATCCACAATAATTTTTCCACTATGAATAGGATTATCTCCAAAAATTGCCTTTACCAGTTCAGTTCTTCCCGATCCCACTGGGCCGACAACGCCAACAATTTCGCCAGATCTTACAGAAAAGGACACATTCTTTAATTTTGTTTTATCACATAAATCAATACATTCCAGGACCTTATCGCCAGGATCAATTTGAACTTTTTTAAATCGGTTTTCATAATTCTGACCAACCATCATATTGACTATATTACTTACAGTTGCTTCTTTGATTGGTATAGTTCCTTGAACTTCACCATCTTTTAAAATAGTGATTCGGTGAGCTAGTTGAAATATTTCCTCAAGACGGTGAGAAATGTAAATAATAGTGACACCTTGTTCTGCTAATTTCTTTATTGTTGAAAAAAGTATGTTAATCTCATCAGCAGTTAACCGCGCCGTTGGTTCATCCATGATTAATATTTTTGCTTCTTCTGATATTGCGCGGGCTATCGATACCATTTGTTGATTGGCAACCGATAGTTTTTTTACTGGTACATCCAAGGGTATATTGATTTCCAGTCTTTTAAAAATCGTCTCTGTTTGGGATCTCATTTTTTGTTTATTCAGAAACATTTTTGTGAAATCATCTTCCCTACCAACCCAAAAGTTTTCCAGGACAGTCAAAAAAGGAACTAGATTAAGCTCTTGGTGAATTGTGCTTATACCATTTTGTCTTGCTTCTTTAGGAGAAGAAATTTCGATTTTCTCCCCATTGATGCGAATATCACCAGAATCCTTATTGTATATTCCGCTAATAATTTTTATCAAAGTGCTTTTCCCAGCGCCATTTTCGCCAATCAATGCATGAATTTCGCCCCTCCTCGCACTAAAATTCACAGCATTTAATGCTTTTACACCTGGGAAAGTCTTAGTAATATTCGTTAATTCTAATAAATTGTCAGTCATTGAGAAATCTCTGGATATCATTTCTTCTGATTCCTAATTATTGAACTAATTAAGACTGTAAATAGAATGATCACACCTTTCAGTATGTTTTGGGCTGAAAATGGTACCCCAATTAAGTTCATCCCATTGCTGAGAACTCCAAGAATAATAATTCCAAGAAGTGTCCCAGGAATACTAGGTTCTCCTTCAGCACTAGTTGTTGTTCCGATAAAAACAATAGCAAATGCATCCATCACATAACCAAAGCGAACAAAAGGCTCTGCAGTGCCGACTCTTGCAGTAGCTATGATCCCCGCCATTGCAGAGCACAAGGAACAAAAAACAAAAGCTAATAAGGTAGTCAGCTTAGGATTTATACCTACCAATCTAGCTGCATTAAAATTGCCGCCCACCGAAAACAATCTTCTTCCATAAACTGTCTTGTGGGCTAAAATGAAGCCAATAAAAACAACGACAAACATAATGACGACCGGCATCGGAATTCCAAATAGCTTCCCTGTACCAATAAAAAGGTAAGATGGAAGGATCCCTTTATACAATCGATACCCACCCGTATATAATAGTGAGACCCCATCCAGTATTGCGCCTATAGTCAAGGTCACAATCAACGAAGATATGTGCCCATAAATAGAGATTAACCCATTTATTAGTCCAGAGATTATTCCAACGATCATCGCTGCAGCAAGTGAGGGTATTAATCCAAAACCTTTTCCCATTAGGCTCACTGCAAAAACACCTGCAAGGGTCACGACTGAGCCTAAGGACACATCCATTTCTCCAGGGATTGTTACGAATGTTAAACCAACAGCCACTATGCCTAGTACTGCCATCTGGACAAGTAGATTCTCAAGATTTCGAATAGTCAGAAAACTCGGAATTGTAATAGAAAATATGATGGCCACTGCAATTAATGCCATCAACGTACTATATCTTATCAGTATATTTGTATTAGTCGATATTTTCTTCTTTGAGAAGAATTTTTCCAGACCGTTTTCTTTTTGATCCATGGATTTTTACCTAGCAAATTCTTTTGCTTATGACTCTACTTGTTCAACCTTCTTGCTATTCATTGAAGCCTCAATTGCCAGTGCAACAGCAATTGCCCTTCTTCCATCCGCTCCTGTAACAGGGACTGGCAAGTCAAGAGAAACACACTTAATAAAGGTTTCCAACTCGTCCCTCAGGTCGCATGAATACCAATCATCAATTACAGGCCAATGTGGATTCTCAAAATATTCAACTCCTTTTTCATTGTAAATTCTCCCTCCACGAAAGCCCAAATCTAATTCAATTCGCCCATGTGTACCGGTAATATCTGTACGAGCATCTACCATAGCGGGAAAGTTATCAGGATATATCCAGGAATGCTCTGTAATCGCGGCCGCACCATTCCTAAACTGTAAATAGGTTAGTATGGTATCACTTACATGCACATTTTCCGATTCCATGATTCCGCTTTGGTGTCTTGCAAACACTTCAACGATGTCATCATTAGCCAACCATTGCAATAGATCCAACTCATGAACTGCGCCATGGAAAAGCATACTATGAAAACCACATGAATCACCAACATGGCGAGGAGCGCTTGTCGGCATATTTCTTCTAGCATATATGTGTCTAATATCACCTATTTCCCCAGCACGAATCTTATAACTCGCTCGAACAATCCGTTGATTAAATCTTAATAGATGCCCTAGCATAAGTTTTACGCCAGCCGCTTTTACCGCATTAATCATCTCATTACATTCTTCCAGATTAAGTGCCATAGGTTTCTCTAACATGATATGCTTTCCAGCTTTAGCAGCAGCAAGGACGGGTTGAAGATGATATTGATCCTTGACGCATATACTTACAGCATCAATAGAGTCATCAGCCAAAAGATCATTGATTGTCGAAAAAGACTGAACCCCTAAAGCAGAGGCTACTCTATTCTTAGTCTCAGTATTAGTATCAAAGACACCAATAAGATTAGATCCAGATAGATTGTTATAAACTTGTGCGTGTTTTTCACCAAACCATCCTACACCAATGACACCAACATTAACTTGCTGAAAATTTTTCATTCGCTCTCCTTTTGGTTTTACATTTCACTGTTATGACATAACATAAGTTTTCTTTTGATTCTTTAAGGACTCAATTATTGCTGTGACAACACAAATTGGGTAACGCCCTTCCTCCATTGTGATCGGAAGCGGATCTTCAGCTAATAAGCACTTGGTGAATACATCTAGTTCATTTCGTAAATCGCATGAGGTTTGACCATCAATGACCGGCCAATAAGTCTCAGCAAAATGGTGAACTGCATTATTCGTATAGCTCACCCCGCCCCTTCCACTCAAGTCGATTTCAATCTTTCCTTTCGATCCAGTCAATTGCGTTTGAGCCTCAACCAGTATTGGATAATTATCTGGATGTACCCAACTTTGCTCCATCAGAGATAAAGCGCCTCTTTTGAAGCGCAACAATGAAAGAACTGCATCACTCAGAGCTATTCCCTCGCTTTCTAATATTCCTGAATGAAAGTCAGCATATACTTCCACAATCATGTCATCCGCTAACCAAGAAATGATATCTATGTCATGAACAGCAAGGTGGAATAGAATCGAGTGGTACTCACCCCAATCAGAAATACGATGAGCTGCTGATTTTGGCAAACTACGGTGGGTGTAAATATGTGATAAACTCCCAATCTCTCCCTTGAATATCCGATCTTTTGCTACTATAAAACTGTTATTAAACCTGAGTAGATGCCCAGGCATTAGTTTTATACCTGCTTTTTGGGCAGCATCAATCATAATGTCACAATCCTCGATCGTTCTTGCCATGGGTTTTTCTACTAGAACGTGCTTTCCGGCCCTGCAGGCTTTTAAAACCGGGCTTAGATGATTTTGATCGCCGGTACAAATGCTAACCGCATCAATCAATGAACTTTCGAGTAATTCATCAATAGTTTGAAATGCTCTAATGTGATACCTATTTGAAATATCCTCCATCCTCTGAAGGTTTTCATCAAAAAATCCAACAAGGTTTACCTGAGGTAAAGAAGAATATACTTGAATATGTAACTCTCCAAACCAACCCACTCCAATTACGGCAACATTAAGCTTTTGCATCTTTATGTTTACTTATCCTCGTTATCCTTATTTGGAAGCTATTTCTCCTAATTAATTCACTAATAAATATAGAATATTCAGCAACGTGTAACTTTTTTTATTGTTTTTTGTTAGTTTGTATCCCCCTTCCCCGTAATGCCCGAATGAGCAATAATTACATTTACTCCTCTATTCTGAAGCTCTTTAACGAAATTTTTGTCTGCCAACTCATCTGTGATCAATGTGTTAATTTTTTCTATAGGCGCAACAAACGCGGAAGCTACTTTTCCTATCTTTGTATGATCAGCTAACAAAATAATCTCTGAGTTTAAATTAAAGATTTCTCTATCTGTAGCAACTTCCGGGAGATAATCATTAGTTAATCCCGCATCAAGGCTAATCGCAGCCATTCCGATAAAAACCTTATGGACAAATATTTCTTTTAGTGACATTTGAGAAATGTGTCCGATCAAAGAAAGCTCAGATGAACGAAGCACACCTCCAACAACAACTATAGTCAAATCCTTACCCCATGCCAGTTCGAAACCAAGATTAAGGGCGTTAGTAACTACAGTGAGGTTTTTTTTATTAATGAGATATTTAGCCAAGCAAAATGTCGTTGAGCCTGAGCCAACAAATATAGATTGGTTGTCGTTAATCAATTTGGAAGCAGCTTGCGCAATTAGCTCTTTTGCATCAATTTCCTCATAGATACGATTTAGAATCGGGAGATTCCTTGAATCTAGCAAACGATATTTCTCGTTCTGAAATTTTGAAATTATCCCCTCACGCTCAAGCTCATTTAGATCTCTACGAATTGTGATTTCACTTACATCAAATTTTTTTGCAATGTCTGATATGACTATACTTGAGCCATTTTTCAATAAATCTACTAAACGTTGATGTCGATTATTTTTCTTCACCAAAAGATCCCTGTAAATATCGATGTATATATTTACGAGAAGATAATATCACCGCCTCCTCAATTTGTCAATAAATATTACACTTTATGATATAATAATATCAATATTTGGAGCATATATCATTTATTTTGTTGCTATTATGCCATTATTATGATAATTGTTATCATGTTTTTCACAAGAGTAATCATTGATCTGGTGAGGTAATCACTTCATCAATTACTTAACTGATCTCTTATTTGTATTTGATAATATGGCAAAAATGAATTGTCTATTATTGTTTTATATATTATTATTTGATATAAGTCGACTCGAAAATTGAGACATAAAGGAGTGGAATCTATGGATATTGAAACAAACTCAAATTATGTAACTTATCTAGAAATTAAAAGCCAGTACTTAGCTTGGCAAGAGGCAATATCAATCGCCCAAAAGCACGATCAATCCTTACAATCTTTTTTTTCGATACCCTTTGACCAAGTCATTTTTACTGGATGTGGATCAACATACTACCTTTCTCTTGCTGCCGCTTCAATATTTCAACAGCTTACAGGAATATCCTCAATAGGAGTCCCTGCAAGCGAATTGATTTTTTACCCCACATCAATTTATAAACCGGGTACAAGAAACCTGTTAATAACAGTTAGTCGATCAGCTGAAACCACAGAAACAATTGAGGCTCTAAAGGAATTCACAAAATATGACAAGGGGAAATCTATAACCATTTCTAATTATGCAGATAAACCTTTATCTTCTATGGGAAATCTAAATTTTGTGATTCCGGAAGGGCAAGAAATGAGTATTGCCCAGACCAGAGCTTTTACTTCGATGTATGTATTTTGTGTAGCTATGGCAACAATTGTGGGACGAAAAGAGATTCTAACCAAATCTTTGTGGGAACTTCCTCAAGCGTGTAGGAACTTATTTGAGAGTTATGAGGCATTAGCCCAAAAGATTGGGGGAGATTTATCAATCGATCGATTCTATTTACTCGGAAGTGGTCCTAGATATGGACTGGCGTGTGAAGGTAATTTAAAGATCAAAGAAATGACCTTAACCCACAGCGAACCGTTTCATTTTTATGAATTTCGTCATGGACCAATGTCAATGGTTACCCCGACAACGCTTATTCCCGCATTCATTTCGAAAAACAATTGGAGATTTGAGGAGCGTGTAATTATTGAGATGAAACGTTTAGGAGCACAAGTATTAACATTTGGCCAAGGTGAGGCGGATGTTAAGATTCCAGTATCCATTCCTGAAGAAATAGTTAATGTGCTATACCTACCCATAATTCAGTTGATTTCATTTTATAGGGCATTATCAAAAAAATTAAATCCAGATCAACCAACAAATCTTCAGAAAGTAATAAAAATTGAACGAAATGATTTAGGCGCAAATTAAATTCAATAATTATATAAAATTCTACGCGCCCTTTTTGATGCTAACAAAGATGGAGTATCAATTGTAAAAGAACAACATGGAAAGAAAAACATCATACGCTTTAGGCATAGATATTGGAGGAACAAACACTAAGATTGGCATAATTGATAGTTGTGGAAATATTTCTGAATTTGTATCATTTCCTACTCAAGCAAACGGCAAAGACCCGAATCCCTTCCTTGAAAGACTAAATAATAGTATTCAAAATATCCTTTTACTCAATCCTCATCCTCTACTAGGCATAGGTATATCCACACACGGATATTTAGACAGTGAATTCCTAGGGCCAGTTGTTTGTCATAGCACACCCTCGTTAAAGGATTTTAACTTGCGTGGTTGGGCAGAAAAATTATTTGGTCTACCAGCAATTGTAAACAATGATCTTGTATCACATTCGTTAGCAGAATATTATTATGGGAGTGGAAAAGGCTCAAGGAGGTTTCTATGCATGGCTGTGGGAACAGGCTTTGGGGTTGGTGTAATTATTGATGGAAAACCCCTTCGTCTGGTCGGCGGTACGACAGGAGACGCGGGCAGGTTAATTCTGGATCCTAATGGTCCTAAATGTAAATATCAAGTCAATGGCTCAGCTGAAGCGTTAATTGGAGTAGCGAATATTGAGCGTCTCGCGAGAAATCTTTATAATAAAAAAGTATCTGCTTACGAAGTCATTCAAGCCGCAAAAAATAATTCAGACAAGAAAGCCACTCTTATTATCAAAGAGATAGGTGCTCACTTAGGTCATGCACTCTCACTTCTCTCAGCGATTTTTCTTCCTGAACAAGTAGCCATAACAGGCGGGATTGCTGAGGCAGGTGAGGTATTACTTCAAGCCTGTTATGAAAAGTTTTTTTTGTTGATGGGGAAATATCACCAAATTATTAGTACCGAAAGCCCTCAATTATATCAAGGTATAAAAATTGAATTGGGTAAATTTCGCGGAGAGTCAGGTCTTCTGGGATCAACAATCGAGCTCTTCCTAGAAAATGATTCTTTATTACTTCCTGGAAATGACCATGCAGTATAAACCGGAATATTAAGGACACCATATGAATATTTCTATTAGAAACGGAGACATTGTCACCCCTTTCGAGATACTAAAAAACTTCACTATTGAAATTGAAAACGGAATAATAAAGAAAATATTCCAAAACGAAGGCGCAATTACACCAAATTCAGACATAATAGATGCAGCCGGAATGTATATTTGCCCAGGCTTAATTGATATTCATTTTCATGGAGCAATTGGGAAAGATACCATGGATGCAATTGAAGACAATAATGTCTTAAAACTCCTCGCACAATTTTGTGTAGAACATGGAGTGACTTCTTTTTACCCAACCACATGGAGTCAATCAAAAGAACGCATCTATAACATTATTGAGGTAATTAAATCTCTCGAAGGAGATAACAAGGGGGCTCAGATATTAGGTGTTCACCTAGAAGGTCCTTACCTCAATCAAAAAAATAAGGGGGCTCAATCCTCCGTTTTTATCAGAGATCCCGAAAAATCCGAATATTCAAGATGGTTAAATTCAGGTGTCGTAAAATTAATAACCTGTGCACCTGAAATTCAAGGTTGCTCTGATTTTATTCATGCGGCTATAGAAAATGGCATACGTATTTCGGTTGGTCACACGAATGCTTCATTTGAGGAAACAATTCATGCCATAGACCTTGGGGCTACACAAGCAACTCATCTCTTTAATGGTATGCCCAGTATACACCATCGCGAACCAGGGGTTGTTACTGCATTGCTAAATGATGAACGCGTTTTCACACAAATCATTTGTGACGGAATACATCTCCATCCATCCATAATTTCATTAGTTATAAAACTTAAATCCCCCTCACGAACAATATTAATAACAGATTCGACCATGGCAACAGGAATTCCTGATGGAAAGTATATTAATAATGGCCAGATAATGATAATAAAGAATGGAATTGTACGAACTTTAGAAGGCGGTCTGTCTGGAAGTACTGTAACAATGGATCAATCAATAAGGAATTTACTAAAATTTACCAACCTAGAGTTAACTGATGTTATTCAGGCTGCTACAAGTACCCCAGCTCAGGAAATGGGATTACTCGGAAGTAAGGGAATTATCCAAGAAGGAGCAGATGCTGATTTTGTGATGTTAAGCAAAGACCTCGTTGTTCAAAAAACATTCGTGAAAGGTAAATGTCTATTTTCCAAGAATTAAATCAAAAGAGAGGAGTTTCAAATGGAAAATCGCACAAAAGAATACATAAGCAAAGTCAAAGTTCTTCTTGATCAAATTGTTCAAGAAGAAACTCCCAATATATTACTAGGGGCAACAATGCTAGCTGATGCATTAGAAGGCGATGGGCGAATTTTTATCTGGGGAAGTACACACTCATCAACTGCATTACAGGATATCTATATGCGGGCTGGTGGGCTAATGGTAATTAACACAATTTTTATTCCAGGTTTAGAAGATTTGCATCTACAGCCTTTTGGAATAACAAGCAAGATCGAACGCCTCAGTGGGATTGCAGAAATTGCTTTAGATTACGCACCAATTAGACCTGGTGATGTACTCATTGTCGTTTCAGTATCTGGGAGGAATTCTGTGCCCATAGAAATGGCAAAAATTGCCCACGAACGTGGAATTAAAGTAATTGCCGTAACTGGCTTGAGATATTCAACTTCAGTCTCATCGCGACACTCGAGTGGTAAGAATATGTTTTTCTATGCAGATGTAGTATTAGACAATAAAGCTGAGCCAGGTGATGCAATTTTGACATCAGAAAAAATCCCGACAAAATTTTGTCCGATTTCGGGCATAACCTCCGTTGCAATACTTCAATGTTTAATTGCTGAGACAGTTGAAGAATTACTAGCGCGGAACATTACGCCTCCAATTTTTATGGCCCAAAATCTCGATGAAGGAGATAAGTATAATCAAACCTTATTAAAGAAATATCAAGAGAAAATTTTCTATTTAAAACCTGATTAATATCAAACTTGAGTATTTATCAAAGGAAATTATGAATACTTTTGGCTCTCCAAGTACAATTCTTGATCGATTATTTACGAAAAACAACGACTCAAACAAAGGCCTTTTTTCTATCTGTTCTTCCAATCATCATGTAATTGAAGCCGGTATGCATGTTGCCAAACAGAATGATTCATTCTTATTAATCGAATCTACCTGCAATCAAGTAAATCAGTTTGGTGGTTACTCTGGAATGACACCTATTGATTTTGTAAATTATATTCGTAACATATCTCTGAAAAATAATTTTCCTTTGACTAAGATAATTCTTGGAGGAGACCACTTAGGCCCATACCCCTGGAGAAGTAAGGATTATTCTAGTGCGCTTCAAAACGCCAAGCAACTTGTACGCGATTATGTGGCTGCAGGATTCAGAAAAATCCACCTAGATGCTAGCATGCCTTGTTTAGATGATGACCAGGCGTTGAATAAGGAGCTTTCTGCTAAAAGAGCGGTAGATTTGTGTAAGATTGCTGAAACGACCTTGCAACCTGGAGACGACCTACCTTTGTATGTCATCGGAACAGAAGTGCCAGCACCTGGAGGACAGACTGGAAGTAATGAAAAGGTTCAAATCACGAGCTACCAGGACATTTCAGAAACAATTGATTTTTTTAAGAGCAGATTTATTCAGGAGAATCTTGCTTCAGCTTGGGAACGAGTAATTGCAGTAGTAGTTCAACCTGGAGTAGACTTCAATGATTCCGAGATCTTTGAATATGATCGTGCGCAGGTTGGTGAACTAAAGAGATTTATTAGCTGTTACAACGACAAAGTATTCGAAGCACATTCTACTGATTACCAAACACAATTTAAACTTCGCCAAATGGTAGAAGATAAATTCTCAATTCTTAAGGTTGGCCCTGCGCTCACTTTTGCCTTCCGGGAGGTCATTTTTGGGTTAGCAAAAATTGAAGAGGAATTACTGCGTAGTAATAATGATTATATTCTATCTAATATAATCAAGAGTATTAGTCTAGAGATGGACAGAAAACCGGAGTACTGGAAAAACCATGTTACCCCATCAAATTTTGACATTGAAGTATCAAAATTATATGGTTTTAGTGATCGAGTGAGATATTACTGGAACTCACCAGATATAAGAAGTTCAATCTATAGATTAATTTGTAACCTGGAAAAAATATCCATCCCTCTCTCTTTATTAAGTCAATTCTTACCTCTTCAATATCATAAAGTTAGGGAACAAAAGCTAAACAACACCCCAAGAGATATAATAATAGATCATATTATTTATACATTAGATAATTACTCATTCGCCTGTGGCTTTTATCAACCTTGACCATTAAATTATCGTTAACCAATTTTCCAGATCAATAATCAAGCAACCATGAAGCGTCCATCTGAGGTAATTGATAGAATTCATACCAAGATTTGGCGTTCTTTTCACATATCTTCGTAAGTATTGCCATTCGCGGGGCTGCAGTTTCATTCAGAAATATTTCCCTTTCATTAGAAGAAAGGTTCACCGCTTCTTGCCAGACTGCTCTCCCCACAGCTACTCCGCTTGCGCCTGAACAACAAGCTATTTCGACCTGCCGAACAAATAACTCGTAATCGACTGAAGCAGACAACAATATCCAAGGAACAACGCTTGCTTGGGATAATTCTAAACATGCTTCGGCCCATTGTTTTTCATTTAAGTTTGATTTTACATCCAGAGGAAATTCTGCTTTTAATACATCAATTCCTAGAGGACTTAATCTTTGGGCAGTCTCCACAACAATGACACGTTTTTCTAATGAGGACAGCTCTTTATCATTATTAATCGAAAATGAAAGTGGCTCCAAAAAGAATGGCACCTCATTTTTGTTGCATTCTTCAGCCACTTGCGAAATAAGCTCCTCTGTACCTGAACTCGTTTTACTTCGAGGATTATAATAAACTAATAGCTTTACACCTGAACATCCTATACGTTTTGATTTTGAAACGCTCCAACCTGGTAAAAGTTTACTAATGCGCGCATTCTTATCTCCAGAATATCCAGTTTCTTCAAGTGCACATATTGTAGATATACCACCCCCAAGGGAGTTGCCCTGAATACATTGAGCAATACCCACTTCAGGATCTAGCAAGACAGCTGAAGCGTAAATGGAGACATTTTTTACTACGGATTGTTTAAATTTTATTAATTCTAAATCGGATACTGAAGATGGATTCTTAGGATTTAGAGCTTTCCGTAAATTATTTCTGTGATCTAATGCCAGAATTGATATGGTGCCTAAAGTTGTCGATGCTTGACTCAATCCGTTATATTTTCCTAATGCAATTTCTTTCATTCCATTCTTCCTTTGATTATGAAAACATTAAATTATTAAAACAATCTATTTATTTTTATCAATCCTAAAACCGTAAATCCTATTATAAATGACATAGATTGCTGGTGTGATATGATTATGCAACCTTTTTTCTGTAAAAGTGAGTCAGAAATATCCATCGTACATTAACAATTGAATGACTTGCCAGCACAATAACGTTTGCCGATCTGCCATTCTTCACTGATCTCCAT
>Ga0209723_1002573_pt1 | contig 23982 bp, 16 predicted proteins | sample BiotimSIPDNA_2_FD_185750 | JGI IMG/M metagenome (GOLD analysis project Ga0209723, IMG submission 185750) | Anaerobic biogas reactor microbial communites from Washington, USA - Biogas_R2 time_0 SIP DNA (SPAdes) (version 2) | ecosystem: Engineered > Bioreactor > Anaerobic > Unclassified | place...
TTGGAGAACAAATACCTGAATAACAAATTGAGTGCTATCAGCAAATGGAATAATGAAAACAGCAGACTGCTTCCAAGCAGCAGTTCTCAAAACAATCAGTCTCTGCAATCGTCCCAAATCAATATCAGCAATGATTTTGAGTATATGTTCAAACGCGACAGGCAACAATACCGTTTTGGGGCGTTTGCCGGATACGTTTCGCAACCAACCTCTCTTATCGCTTTGCCGTCTTCTCTTGCAGAAATTATCATGAATAATCCGCTTGTGGATTCAGTAATGCTACAAGACGTCCGATATCGTCAATTTTCATCCAACACCTATTTTTCCGGAGGATTTGGAGAAAAATTTTCGATAAGTTATAAAGCTCAAATTTATACCAACATCTATCGTTTACATACTCAAATGTATAATGATTTGAACAGAAGTATCCCGTTGATGACGGATAGTCTGCAAAATGATTTGTCACGAAATGAATTTGGTGGCATACTTTCCACCACGATTTCGTACAAGTTTTCGTCTTCTTTATACGGCACTATTACCATTCCTTTTGAATATGTATGGATGCAACGCAAGGACCTCAATCACAATTTGAATAAAAATAAAGGATATACGCTGTTTTCTCCCTTTTTACAACTCAATTATATCATTACACCCCGTATCAAATTATACATAATTGCCAATCATAACCAATCAATTGGCGGAATTCAGGAAGATTATTCAGGTTATATCATGGGTAATTACAGAAGTGTCAAACGTACGGATCTGATTCAGAGTGAAAACAGAAGTACTTTCGGAAGCATTTCACTGGATTATAAAAATCCTTTTACCGCTTTTTTTGGTGGTTTATACTTTAGTTTTAGCAATAATTGGACAAATATTTTGAGAGATTATCGCTACAACGGTATTTACGCGAATGAAGACGGTATATACCACCCTAATTCATCAAATACAGTCCGAGGTAGTCTCTCTTTAGGAAAAAACGTTGACGCGATTTGTGCGGACTTAAAGCTTCATATCGGTTTTTTGTATTCTAACGGGCTGACATTGAATCAAGGTGAGATCACTAAATTCAGCACACAATCCTGGAATATCTCCCCATCTGTATCTTCCGACATAACAAAATGGTTAATAATTAAATACAATGCTGATTACAGACAATCTCTGCAGGTTATAAATGCAGAGAAAAAACCTGTGATCCACAATTTCAGACAGAACATCACAACTTCCATCATTCCCATCAAAACACTCATTCTCAACCTGTCGTTCAATCATTATTACAATAGCGCGCTTTCGGCGAATACTAAATCCGCTTGGTTTGGCAATGTCGGACTCAAATACATAATGAAAAAAGTGGAAATAATGATAGATTGGACAAACATTTTCAATACACGTCAATTCATCACTTCATCTTACAGCAATGTAATGAGCTATTATGCGCAATATGTTATGCGTCCCTCGGAAGTGCTGCTCAGAGTCAAATTCAAGTTGTTGTAATGATTGATGGAGAAGGAAATAGCATCAAATTCAGCGATTTTTGTAATTTAGCAGGACAATCATGAGAAAATTCCTGTGGATACTGTTTGGCTTGTTGCTGCTGGTTTCCTGCAATACGGCAATCAGGCAGCACGCAATGCAAGCTCGTCTGGCTAATCTGGACAGCTTGGTGAACCACGTGCCCCGGGTTGTCCTGGATAGTTTGGAACAAATGGATGTGTCTGAGTGTCCCGGGGAAGTGCAGTCTTATTACAATTTGTTGCTGACCATAGCCAGGGATAAATCTTATGTGGATTTCACGGACGATTCCATAATATCATTAGCAGCGGAATGGTACAGGAATGGCAAAGATCCCGAAAAACTTGCCCGCTCCCTGATCTACCTGGGGATTGTCCGTTATGGGCTCAATCCCATGGACACATTGCCATATGTCCATTTGAAAGAGGCAGAAGATGTCATGAAAGTCCATGCTCTGGAAGACCCGCAGCTTCAGGTGTTGCTATATGGGTATCTGGGTAATATTAATATGCGTAATCAAAATTTTGAAATTGCTGATTATTATTATGAAAAAGGATTATGTGCAGCCGAAAAAGCAGGGAATCATAGAAATTATGCAGGAGCTCTTATTAGCTTGTTTTATTCTAAGCTGTTGTTGGATAAAGAAACAGAAGCAAAGCATATTATTTATCAACTTCACACACTGGATTCCGTTCCGGAAGAATTAGTACCCTATATAAAAAAAGTCACTGCCTTTTTTTATCAAACTGATATTTCTTTGTACGAAGCCATCAACCATACACTGCACCTTGCATTAAAAGGAATACATAAGAGAGACATACCAAAACAATTATATGATATTTCTCAGTTTCATATGAAACTGAACCGTATTGACAGTGCAATTGTTTATGGAGAAGCCAGTATTAATGCGATTATAGATTCATTAAACATTGACAACTATTCATTTTATCAATATCTGGCATATTTATATACATTAACCGGAGAATATAAAAAGTCCTCCGAAAATTACAAAAAAGCTCTGGAGTCGTTTAACACCTATCATACTGTAGTTAATGAAAAACGGATTCTGGAACTTGAGAAAAAATACAATATTGCAGCGGCTCAACAGGCGTTACTTAAAGAAAAATTGAAGCAAAGGGCTTATATAATTTTTTCTGTTATTCTTTTTGCCATTGTCATCATATCAATAATTGGGCTATTCTACTGGAAACATACAGCTGTTCAAAGCAAACAGCTTGAAATTGTTAAGCAACAAAAGATAAATCAACTCAATTTTTTCTTAGAAGTATTCAATAATACAACAGGTATTTTTCCTGTGTTACTTGAAGAGATTTACCAGTTAGCACATAAAAGCCGGCAATCCTGTCCGGAAATGTATAACGATCTTATTGCATGCCTTGATAAAGTTAAGAGAGACTATAAGAGCTCCTTTTCTGCCACTACACAACAGGACTTTTTAAAAGAAATCTTCAACTCAGAAGGCCTGCAGATACAGGTCAGTGACCGGGAAAAGATCATCTATGTATTGTCAGAAAGTGGTTTCACCAATGAATTGATAGCCGGTTTGTTAAACGTATCGGAAGATAATATCCGTTCCAGCGTATCCAAAATCAAACGTAAAATGGGAGCAAATAGCAGGGTTTGAATGCCGGGAGGCGAAACTTTTTATTTGTAACCTGCTGATTTAATTTTTATTAACCCTGTTTTTACCGAAACTTTTTTCTCCACTATGGTTTTCTTGTTTTATATTTATTATAATTACAATAAATATTGATAATGAAATATTTTCCATAGTTCTTGTGTTTTTCAACACTTGGACTTCACGTACCTAATAGACCCATATTATTTAATATTGAAATTATAGGCTCCAGATACAATAGATATAGCAAGAAAATTTAAGAAAAAATGGCAGCAAAAGATATGGACATGACTAACTCAGAAGCCATCCCTTAATATCCTTAATAAAGATATTAAGCTATAAAAACACAGCACATTGCGAGAATAAATGTATCAACGAAAATGGGGTAAAATGATGAGAAATAGTTCTCTTCATAATTTAAAATATTTTGTAATATGTCATTCTCTTTAATGAAACTCAACAACATGAGTAAAAAAGACCTTGAGGCTATCAAAGGAGGCTCAGGAGAAGTAAAAAAGGTTTGTGGATGTATTTGTATTGGGCCAATTGAAATCGCAGCAAGTGATGAGGATTGCACTTATTGCGGAGCTGTAAATGCCCATAAAGCAGAAAATCCAGGATCCGTAATAGAATGAGTTAAGGCACTCTGTAATATTATCAGAGTGCCTTTTTTTTCATTATAGTTTACACATTTTATTAGATAATTCCGATTAGAAGTGGTGACTAGTGAATAATAGACATCTGTGACTGCTTCTGCTGATTATCGTCATAAAAAAGGAGTAAATGATAGAAAAAAGTCTTTATATAACTTCAAATTATATTAAACATCTTCTCATCAAAAGAGTATATCTGCGATATATTTAATCGATCTTCGCTGTCTTTTTAAGTTCCGAAAGAAAAGATGGTTGACAGACTTAATAATAAAGCTTCTCTGGACAACAGGTAATATTCATATGTATGAAAACATTAATAATTAAAAGCCAAAACAATAATAATTATCTTGTTAATAATGAGGGTGGTTTTTTTTTGCTACATCCCAATATGCAAAAAATATTAACAAAGTCAGATCATAAAGAATCTTCTTTTGAACAATCAGCAGTTAATAAATTAAGATATTGGGAACAATATAATATTATATCCAATAGTAATCAACGCAGAACTTTTTCTTCACTACAGATTGAGACTATACAAAATGCCATAATAAACACGCCACAAATAATCTTCGAAGTCACAGATCAATGTAATATGCAGTGTTACTATTGCGGATATGGACAATTATATGACCATTATGACCCAAGAAAGAATCAAAACATGAAGTTTTCTTTATTTCTTTCGATGATGAAATATATGTATTCACTATGGTCGTCTAAAGTAATACATAGCAATAGAAGAACTGTTCGAATAAGTTTTTATGGTGGCGAACCTTTATTAAACATTGAATTTATTCAAAAGGCTGTTGATTATCTTGGATCACACAAATTGAAAAATAAAGAATTTATATTTTCAATGACGACTAATGGCTTATTAATAAATAAATATTTGGATTTTTTAGTGCAGCATAAATTTGAACTTTTAATTAGTATTGATGGAAACGAATACAATAATTCATATCGTGTTACAAAATCTGGATTATCAGTTTTTAAAAATATATATGAAAACATAGTACTTATTCAAACAAGATATCCTGAATATTTCAAGAAACATGTGAGATTTAATGCCGTTCTTCATAATCGTAATTCAATAGAACAAACAACAAATTTTATATATCAGAATTTCGGTAAAATTCCGAGTATAAATGAGTTAAACATTTCTAAGGTCAATCCATGTATGATGGATAGATTTCAAGAAATTTTTAAAAGTCTTTCTCACGATTACAATGAATGCGAGCAATCACCTATTTACTCTTTAATTAAATTGAATTCACCTCAAAATATTGAATTTGCAAAATATTTAAATTCTACGCCACAAAAAGTTTTCAATCATTCATTACAAGATTATATTTCATCACTCTTGTACAAAAAGAAGAAATGTATTACCGGATTACCAACAGGGACTTGTATCCCTTTTTCACGTAAAATTTTTCTTTCAGTAACTGGTAAAATATATCCATGTGAGAGAATTGGCAATGAAATAGAGTTTGGCTTCGTTAATATTAATGACGTTAAGATATATTTTGAGAAAATAGTAGAAAAATATAATGATCTTTATAGTAAGTACATAAAAAGTTGTGCTACTTGTACAAGGTTCAATACGTGTCCTGTTTGTATTGTGTCTGATATAAATGCTTACAATATCTGTCATAATAAATATGGTAATCAATTTCATAAAGCTTTTTTTGCATCTTTCTTTTCTGTAATAGAAAACGAACCAAGTCTTTACATTGAACTAATCAATAGATTGAGAATTGCATAACATCAAGATTATGAATACAGGCTATTGGTTCTATATTGAACCCTATACTTTCTTTGTTACAGAATCCAATTCAGTATTATTAATTAATTTATTGGATGACACAATTATAGAAGATCATAATTATTATGTGACCGATTTAATTAAATCATTGACTGACTCAAACAATTTAGGCGTTACTTTCATTTCAGAAGAAGAATATACAAAAAATAAAAAATTTATTCAAAAATTGCAAATGTATTTTATGGGTGACATTATTCCCATAAATATTTCCCCCAAAAAACCTGTTCAATTTTTATCTCAGTTACAACTTAATAATACTCAAGAAATTCAAGAAGAACTTATTTTAAATACCAAAAAATCCCTGTCAAGCTTATTGACAAATTTTTTTGTTTTTGTTGATAATAATTGCAAATCAACAGAAAAAGTTCAATTATCATATAAGCATAGCTGCAAATTTTTTGATAAAAACACTGCAAATTATAAAAAAATGCGCTTGTCAGATTTACAAAGTATTATACACATTCTTTCTAAACTACCTTCATTAAAAAATATTCGTATTACTGGGTGTGATAATTGGAGTAAAAAAGACATTATATGGTTATCTACTATGAGTTCAATGTTTGCTTGCAATATAATACTTTGTATTACATTAGAAATGTATAATAAGAATCTTGCACTTTTTCAATCAATTGCAGGTCAAGACCAATTTAAAATTGAGTTAATTGTCGATTTAGAAAAAGAAAATATTGATATTTCATTATTTATTTCTTCTGCTATTTCTATCTGGACTTTTTTAGTTGATTCCCCACGAGGATTTTCTAAGTTTGAGTATTTAATGAGTTTGGAAGCCTTTATGCCTCATAGTGGCAACCTTTCTCTTATAGCCAATGATACTAATTTTTCATTTGTTGAACAAATTATTTTCATAACTAAAAATGATATCTTATCCAGTACTAACTTTTATTCAACTATTGCTCTAAATAAATCTATTAATTCAAATTTTTGGGGCAAAGCATATGTTTTCCCAAACGGAAACATATCTTTATCTCCATATACTCAGGGTTTTCATAATATATTAGAAGATAGTCTAGATGTTGTCGTTGATGATTATTTAAAATCAGATAATTTTCTTTGGTTTCAAATACGTGATAATGATATTTGCAATAATTGTATTTTTCAATATTTATGTCCTCCTCCTTCAGTTTATGAGAAACTTCTGAACAAAAATGCCATTTGTTTTAAAAACATTTCATCATGACTCTGTCTTTTTTATTAAGATACTTACTAATAACCGGTTGTATTTATGTGTCTGTGTCACTACAAGCACAAACTAAAATTACCGGGAGAGTTCATGCAGAAGATCCTGTTACAATCTTTGTTACTCTTTGCCGACAACCGGACAGGGTCCTGGCTTATGACTTGATAGACGAAGATGGTAACTATCAGTTGATTTTTTCCGCCCCGGAGATTGATTCCGTAGATGTGATTATTTCCGGAATGACTATAAAGAAGCTGCAGAAAACAATTAAAAATATTTCACAGGTATTGGATTTTAAAACGGAAATGAGTACTGTCAAATTAGACGAAGTAGTGGTCACTGCAAAAAAAATAAATACTAAGGCAGATACCATAAGTTATTCAGTTGCTACATACAGTGATCAGAATGACAAAGTAATCAGAGATGTACTCAGAAAAATGCCGGGAATCCGCATAATGGAAGACGGTCAAATCCAATACAAAGGCAAATGGATACAAGATTTTTACATTGAAGGATTAGATATGTTGGAAGGCCGCTATGAAATCGCCATCAATAATATCAATGCAAAAGATGTTGCCTCGGTTGATATCATGGAACACCATCAACGGGTCAAAGCACTTCAAGGTAAAGAATTCAGCGATAAAACAGCCATTAATCTAAAACTCAAAACATCTTCCAAAGGGGCCTGGGGGTCTAATTTTTATCTTGCGTTGGGAGGAACCCCGTTTGCTTACGATGCAAACATAAATGCCATGGTCTTTTCCGGGAAGATGCAAAATATATCATATTATAAAACCAACAACATTGGAAAAGACTTGCGCAAAGAAATGAATCGCACAGATATAGGATCGGATATACCTGTCAACCTGGTCTCACCTTCGGAACCCAATATCTCTCAAAGATATTATTACCTGAACAAATCCCACGCTGCGACTTTTAACCAATTGTACAAAATCAATGAAAACGAACAGCTTTCATTCAGTCTGAATTATTTTTATGATCGTGACAACCGGCATTCGTGGAATCAATCAAGCTATTTTGTGTCTCCGGACAGCACATTATTAGTAAATGAAGACAACAAGACAATAGAAAAAACCGGCAGTTTTTCAACTATGATCAATTATAAGAAAAATGCGAACAATCTTTTTCTTCAAAACAAAACTGCCTTCTTGTACCATAGATTAAACGGATCGGGAGATGTCAACGATGGCCTTATTACAGAAACTGTATCATCCAGAAGCTGGAATTTTGCCAATAGTTTCTCACTCACAAAAAATACTGGTAAAGGAATATATAATGTAGTATCGTCGATCCATTACAATTTTATTCCAGCTGAATTACAGACTGTTAACGTTTTTTCAGAACAATATGATTGGAAACAATTCCGGATGACCAATCGCTTTTCCCTCTTCTCCCGTACGATCCCTCATTTCAGGTTTAATATGGACGGCCAGTTTATTTTAGACTACAACCATATCTATACCAGACTACTAGCATCTCAGGAATTTTCTAACAACCTCAGCGAGTTACATTATAAGATTTTGCTTAATCCCTATTTTCTCTTTTTTAGAAGAAACTTGCAAATCATGTTAACGTTGCCCGCCGGGTGGGAGACGTATTGTAACCTTAAAACCTTTCCAGCTATCCAACCACAGCTAAGTCTTCAATGGAAGATAAACGACCTGTTTAACATAGAAGGATTATATATCTATCGACAATCCTATCTTTCAATATCACAACGACTTCAGGAAGCATACTATCAAAATTACCGTACGTTGTATTACAATAAAGACGTCGTTCCGTTAGGTAAAACGGCTCAACACCAGATAGCTTTTTCCATAGATTATCAGAATATTCTTAAAATGCTCTTCGGAAATCTCGGGCTAACCGTTTCCCATTTGAACTCAGACCAGATCCTGAACAATTCCTATTCCGGAGAGACCATCATCATAAACCGGCAGGAATATCCGGCAGATACCGATATCAAACAATTAAACGCATCTATCAGCAAAGGTTTTTATACGTGGCAGGCCAAGATAGCCTTATACGCCGTATTGGGAAAAAGTAAAACAGTCTATTCTATATCACAGGAAATATATCATTACCGGAATGATTTTATACAAATATCAATGGATGCTGTATTGTCCCCGGTAAAATTCTGGAATTTGTCCGTAGCGGGAGGGTTTAGTTATTCCAGTGCTTACATAAACGATCTGCAGAATGGCCGACCTCTCCTGCAATGGCATGGGAACGTTCAATCAATACTGTATGCCGGGAAAAAACTGTCATGGAAATTTGATTTTAATTATTATTATAATAATGCCTTCGATACTGGCAAAAACAAGTTGTTTTTGAACTCCGTTATAGAATGGCAGTCTAAGTTGGGCATATTTTCACTCGATTGTATCAATTTACTTGACACAAAAATATATAGTGTTTCACGTAAAAGTGCCATTCATGAATATTATAATAGTTATTCCCTGCGTGGGTTAACTATTCTTATAGGATACAGGACTAAACTTTTTTAAAATAATATAAAATGAAAAAAATCATTTGTTTGACGATTTTAATCTGGATTGCACTCAATAGTAATCCGACGCTGCATGCCCAAATAATCCGCACCTATGCGATGGATCAGCCTGACTTTATTATTCTCGACCAAAACATTTCTAAAAAAGAAATCCTGGATACTTCTTACTTAAACCTGATTTATAAACTCGATTTTAAGGGAGATGAAGCCGGCACCAGATTATACGATGAGATGTGCTTGCAAACCGGGGCTTTATATACCAAGTTTTATAGTCGCAACATGCATATCAACGATTCTATATGCACCGAACAATCCAAAGTACAGCTACAGGTCCCTGTAGCGGACCCGGCTTGGCAGAAATACGAGATATACTGTAACATCCAGGAAAAGAAGATTACAGTAACACAAAGGGTTCCTTTCACACAAGCTGTGTATCAATATGAAGAACCGGCTCCTGAAATTCATTGGACACTAAAAGCTGGCATGGATACTATTATGGGTTATCCGTGTTCAGAAGCTACGACAGAACTTTTCGGACGGAAATACACTGCCTGGTATAGCCTGGAAATACCTGCACCTTATGGACCATGGAAATTTTCAGGACTGCCCGGTCTTATTTTACAAATCGCAGATGAACGGGGCGATTATATTTTCACCTGCATTGGAATTAACCAGCATTCTGTACCGATAGTGCGTTATGATTGGAAATACCGGAACGTATCAAAAAAAGAGTGGATGTCTTTTGAAAAAAAAATGTATGAATATGCCGGACAATTTGTAAAAAACAGTGGACAGAATGTAATCATTATGGATAACTCAGAACAAGGATATCATCTTTTACCGGAAGGTTGGGAAGCATATTATAACCCTATTGAATTATCAAAATAAAAACCTCGTTGCTTACCAAGAGAAGAGGTCATTGAAAAAAGAAAGTAGGAGGAATTAAGCCTCTTTTTGTCCACCAGCACATTGAAGATTACCTTAACTTGAATTATTCATAAATACTTAAAAAAAGGTGTTTTTGTTCTTTAATTACAGCTTAATTAATTATATTTAAAGTTATTACAAACAAACACGTTGGTCATTTTCTAATGCTTTCAATAATTCAAGATAGATTATGAAACCTTTTCCGTTTTATAAGCAACTAGACTCCAGTGACTGCGGTGCAACCTGCCTACGCATGGTAGCGAAATATTACGGATGCGATTGTTCCGCCGCCCGATTAAGGGATTGGTGCCACACTTCCAGGAGCGGAGTTTCATTACTGGGAATCAGCGATGCAGCGGAGAAAATAGGCTTCAGGACCGTTGGCGTAAAAATTACACCCGTTCAGCTTTGTGAAGAAGTTCCATTGCCCTGCATTATTCATTGGAATCAGAATCATTTTGTGGTTTTGTATAAAATAGGAAAACACAAGAAGGATAATCCGGTATTTCATGTGGCCGACCCGGCTGCGGGTTTGCTGAAATACGAGCGAACGGGTTTTATGAAAAGCTGGCTTGCCCGTTCCGACCAACTGGACAGTGGCATAGGCATCGCAATATTGCTGGAACCCACACCTCATATGAAATCAGACGGGGACACCGGGTATGAAAGGTCTTTCGGATTCGGGACTCTTTTCAGGTACCTGCGTCCTTACCGCAGCTATCTTGTACAATTAGGAATAGCTATACTCACCGGTAGTATTATTAGCCTGATATTTCCTTTTATTACACAATCTATAGTTGATACCGGTATAGGATCGGGGAATATTCATATTGTATTGATGTTTCTTATTGCGCAGGTGATGCTCGTTCTTGGACAGATGGCCAACAACCTGATCCGCAGCTGGCTTATGTTACACATGAGTACCAGAGTCAGTATTTCCTTGATTTCAGGATTTTTAGGAAAACTCATGAGATTGCCCATCTCATTTTTCGACTCTAAAAGAGTGGGTGATATTATGCAACGCATAGGAGATTACAACCGTATCCAGACGTTTCTGACCGGCACGGTACTCAGTATAACTATGGCTGCTGTATCGTTAATTGTATATAGTGTTATAATGGCTGGTTATAGTCTTTATATATTGGGAGTTTTTGTTTTGGGAAGTCTGTTGTATATCACCTGGATTCTGTTGTTTATGAAACGACGGCGCAAACTGGATTATATGCGCTTTCAGGAAGCTTCTGCCAATCAAAGTACCCTGATCCAACTAATTGGCGGTATGCAGGAAATCAAACTGAACAACTGTGAACAGCAGAAACGCTGGGATTGGGAGAGGATACAGGCCCGTTTGTATAAGGTAAGCATAGGCAGTCTGAAACTGGGTCAGACGCAGGAAGTGGGCGGTGCGTTTATAGACCAGACAAAAAACATTGTGATCTCATTTCTGGCAGCCAGTGCTGTAATAGACGGAGGCATGACCCTTGGGATGATGATGGCCATGCAGTATATTATTGGCCAGTTGAACGCCCCTTTGTCGCAGTTTATTTCTTTTGTACAGGCTACGCAGGATGCCAAGATTAGTCTTGAACGCCTGAATGAAATCCATGAACGGGAAGACGAAGAACCCGAAGGCTCCGGAAAAAATCCCGATATACCTGTAGAAGCGGATATAACATTTAAAAACGTTACCTTTCAATACGGCGGTCCCCGGTCCGAGAAAGTGCTGAATAATATCAATCTTTTGATTCCTGCACATAAAATTACGGCTGTCGTGGGAACAAGCGGCAGTGGCAAAACAACGTTGTTGAAACTGATCCTTGGCTTTTATCCGCCTTCAGAAGGAGAGGTTTTACTAGGAGGCAGGCGTCTGGCTACGTATAGTGACAGCATCTGGAGGAAGCATTGTGGGGTAGTGATGCAGGAGGGTTTTATTTTCTCAGATACCATTGCCAATAACATTGGTGTTTCTGATACCGAACCGGATAGAGATAAAATGTTACAGGCGGCTGAAATTGCCAATATTCAGGATTATATTGAATCGCTTCCCCTGGGATACCGGACACAGATTGGTGTAGAAGGTCAGGGACTGAGTACCGGACAAAAACAGCGGCTTCTGATTGCACGGGCAGCTTATAAAAATGCCCCTTACCTGATATTTGACGAGGCTACCAACTCACTTGACGCCAATAACGAGAAATGCATTATGGAAAACCTCCGGCGCTTTTTTGTGGGAAAAACGGTTGTCATTGTGGCACACCGGTTAAGCACCGTGAAAAATGCAGATAATATTGTCGTTCTTTCAAACGGGTCCATAGTGGAGGAAGGAGCCCACACGGATTTGGTAAAAATAAAAGGCCATTACTATAACCTGGTTAAAAACCAGCTTGAATTAGAGAAATAAACTATGCCCGATACAGAAAGTTATTTCAGTGAAGAAGCTTCCGAAATTATCGGGACTCAGCCCCGATGGATAATACGTTGGGGTATTACACTGGTATTCATTTTGTTTGCTGGAGTTTTGGCTGGATCTTATTTTATTAAATATCCCCAAATTATAAAAGCGCATATTGTTATTTCGTCTTTTAATCCGCCAGTAGATCTTATAGCACGACGGGACGGCCATATAGATTCTTTCTTTGTGGCCGACAACAGCCGCGTGCAGAAAGGAGATATCATATTGATGCTGTCCAGTACAGCCAATTATAAGGCCATTACCTGTGTTGAAAATAATCTGACCAATACTGCTCAAACCGATTACTTAGCACTAATCCGGGCACCGTGGGTTGAACAAAATTACACCCTTGGCGAAATTCAGTCTTTTTTTAATGAATTTCAAACCTATTGCCTGGATTACCGGCATTACCTGGAATTGGACATCACAGGCGGAAAAAAACGGCTGATTGAGCAACAACTGGATCATAATCGCGAATATTATCGCTGGATAGGGTTACAAAAACAAATCAAAGATTCTGTATTTCTTTTCCAATACCGGAATTATCAACGTGACTCAATGCTTTTTATAAGAAAAATGATCACTCCGGTTGAATATGAAAATTCTTTGCGCGAACTGCTGGAAATGAAAAGTACCCTTATAGGCTATGAAACGGATATGGCCTCGGCCAGATTGTCCGGCATGCAAACACAACAACAGGCAGAAGAATTTTCGATTGAGCATGCAAATACCATTGCCGGTTTTGAACAGCATATCAGCCAAAGCAGGCAGGGTTTAATAAACAGCATTCAATCATGGAAAGAGCAATACCTGCTCATATCTCCTGCCTTCGGACGGGTTACTTATGTAAATTACTGGCACAATAACCAATGGGTCAAATCCGGTGAAAGACTGGTGAGTATCATCCCTGAAGACAGTGATATAATCACAGGGCGGCTCTATATTCCTATCAACGGTATTGGTAGTGTGGAAAAAGGACAGACCGTAATTATCCGGTTGGACAGCTATCCGTATATGGAATACGGCATGATCAATGGATATATCAACAATATTTCTGCTGTTCCGGACGACGAAAACAAATACGTTGCGGAAGTCATATTTCCGGAAGGCCTGACAACTACCCGAAACCTCCACCTTCCCCTTATTCAGCAAATGACGGGAGAAGGAAGGGTCGTGACTAAAGATATGCGGCTAATAGAATATTTATTTGATAAAAAATGAAAATTCAACTGAATTCCCTTAATTTCAGCGTAATTTGCCTGCGCAGAGTAGCTAAATATTGCGGATCTTAAAGAATTTTGCTGTTAAAGACACCAAAAAATTGGGGAAAAGAGCAGGATTTGAACGCCGGGAGGCGAAACTTTTAAAATATAACCATCTGAATTAGTTTGCATTAACCCTGTTTTTACCGAAACTTTTTTTAAAGCTATTGACAATCTTACAACTAAGTTGTAAACTTGTTAAAACTTTGATTATGAAAACGTTTCTTTTTTTATTTGCCTTGTTTCAGGTAACTACCCCGGCTTTCACCCAGGATAGTACAAGCACAAAGAAAATTGATGTCAAGCCGGATTATTTTCACCCAAAATCTCTTATAGTTGAGACCTTAACGGCCGAATTCGATGGCCAATACGTTTACGTACATATAATGAATTTTACCGGAACTGCTCTGATTGAGATCAAGAATGCTGCCGGAGTAACCGTAGCGGTGAATTATGCATCCATCGTCGGTGCTGCAACTGTTAAGATTCCTATAGATGACTTATCATCTGGTGAATATATTATTTATATCACAGCAGCCTATAGGTATTATGGGGTATTCCTGTTATAAAAATTCATTTACCATCTTTTTATTTATGATTTTCCGAAAAATAAATTCAGCCGATATATATGAAAATTTGCTAAATATCAAGCAAATCACTCTTGAAGTTACAGATGCTTGTAATCTGAAATGCAAATATTGCGGTTATGGTGATATGTATTTTGGTTATGATAATAGAGAAGCAAAATACATGTCTTTTCACCAGGTTAGACTTTTGTTAGAGTATCTTTTTATTATTTGGGAAAAAGACCGTCCGGATTCTAAAATACCAAAGACTTATATCAGTTTTTACGGTGGAGAGCCGTTGTTAAATATGAATCTGATTATGGCTGTCGTTCAATATATCGAACACCAAACCATCAGCAGGGATTTTGTTTTTTCTATGACAACCAATGCCGTTTTATTGGACAGGTATATGGATTATCTGGTGGCCCATGATTTTCATCTTTTAATTAGCCTCGACGGAGACAAAGCGGCTCAGAGTCACAGATTGGACACATCCGGCAGGAATTCGTTTGAGATAGTATATAAAAATGTAAAAAACTTACAAAATAAGTATCCGAAATATTTTACAGATAACGTGAATTTCAATTCGGTACTGCATAACCGGAATAGCGTGGAAGGAATCATGGCTTTCATGAAAAAGGAATTTAATAAACGCCCCTCAATATCGGAGCTCAACACCTCTGGGATAAAATCCGATAAGTTCGATGAATTTAAGAAAACCTTTAGAAATAAGATGGAAAGCCTCATGGCGTCAGGTCATTGTGAAAAGATATCCGAGGAGTTATTTTTATCGGACCCAAGAACACATGAGTTATTACTTTTCTTATTTCAATATAGCGGCAATTATTTTAAAGATTATAACAGCCTGTTTATAGATGAAGAAAACTTTACGGTTACACCAACCGGAACGTGTACACCATTCGGTAAAAAAATGTTTGTTACAGTAAATGGTAAAATTTTGCAATGTGAAAAAATAGACCATTCTTTTGCTTTGGGTAGTATATCTGAAGAAAGCGTATTATTGGATCTTGATTCCGTTGTTCATAAATACAATAGCTATCTTGAAAAGATGGAGGCTCAATGTAAATTATGTAAAAGAAAAAAAAGTTGTACACAGTGTCTTTATTTCATCCCTGGTATTGATAAGAGCAAAGCTCCGGTATGTCCCGGATATACAGGAGATGCCGCTTTTAAATACTATGCTGTGTCCTGTATGGATTACTTGAAAGACCACCCTTATTTGTATGCAAAAATCATGAAAGAGGCTATAATGGAATGACTTATGAAACAGGTTTTAACATTACTCCCAGACACTTTTTTATGGCTGAAAGCTAGTGCCGGGTTACTGTATAATGCAAAAACATTTGAAAAAGATGGCTTCAATTGTACGCCCTCACTTAAATCCCTGTGCTCTGCTTTACTATTTGTTGATAATCTGTATTCTGTTGAAATTGAACCGGAGAATTTCACAGCAGATGAAGCAGAATTTGTTGACCTGGTAATCAGGAAAAAATACGGATTCATTACAAGACATCCGGCAAAAGCTTATTCACTTCCGCCCGTTCTTTCTATTCAGAATGATATAAAAAAACTGGAAAATAGTCCTTCAAAAAGCTTTGGCGAGGACATCCTGAAGTATTTGACAACCCTTACCATATATGCCGGCGGTCGTTTTTCAGGGCCTTTGTATTACCGACAAACCTTTTATCCGTTTCACTCCGAAAGTTGTCTTGAGGATTTAGAGATATTGAACTTCCTTGGTCATATACATTCCCGGTATATTAAAAAGGTCAATATTGTTTTTTCACATATTGAGTCAACAAATTTTTTAATATCTCTTACGGAAAAACTTAAAGCAACGGCTCCAGCGGTTGTTTATTATTGCCATGTTCGGGAACTGTCAGATAATGTAACCTCCGTTCTTACACAACCCGATGTAACAACCATCCTCATATGCGAATACGAGCCAGCCTCACTAAAAGTGTTGAATGATTTTCTCGCATCCGACGAATCCCGAAATTCCTTTGAATTTAATTTCCTTATCAGGAGCCAGACTGAGTACAATTACTGGGAACATCTGGTAGCACAATATAAAATACAACTGTACAGGTATATCCCAATTTACGATAATAATTACGCTTTCTTCAAACAGTTTGTTTTTTTGAATGAAGAAGATATTACCAATACAAGACTATCCAAGAGGATTGTATTCGCACACCAAGCAGTTAATATTAATTTTTTTGGAAAACTAGTCTTGTTACCCGACAGATTGATTTATTCCAATGTTAACAAGCCACCCATCGGATGTATGCAGGATTCTCCTTATGACTTAATTAAAAATGAATTACACAGAAACTTTGCCTGGCGGGTAATCCGGGACCAGGAGCCCTGTTCCGGATGTGTTTACCAGTGGCTTTGTCCTTCTCCCTGCCAATATGAATTGATTCTTGGTAAAAACAATTTATGTACAATAAAATAGTTTTACACGGTCTTGCCAGCCGGATAAACCCTATTCCATCAGATCAAAGGTTGTAAACATATCAAAGTAAAAATGAAAACAGGCATAAAATTTATATCTTCTTTTCACAAGAACCGAGAGCAGGTAATCGTGATGCAGAAACCGGTCTGTATAAATCATCCGGGGCGGATGCCGAAAAGCTAACGAGTAGGCTTTTATAATTTCTTGTTGTCATGAAATCATTGAAATTAAATAACCTTGAAAAAAATAGCCTTAATGAGAAAGAGATGAGTCATATCACTGGAGGTGGCGCTTGTGGTTGTGGATGTGCCTACGCACATGATGGTGGATCTTCAACTCAAGATAATGGCTATGCAAATCAAGCAGACGGTCTTTGGTCTGATGTACCACTAGAGGATTTAACTATCTTTCTTGAAGAAGTGATAATAAACCCTTAAGATTTATAAAAAAACAGGGACTGAATTTTATCCCTGTTTTTTCTTAGAATATTATTTATTAAAACTTTCATGTTAATTAAAATGAGAAAAATCTTTTTATGCGTGTCTTTCAGTTTGTTCATAATTCAATGTTTTGGACAGGTATATGATCCTTATTTCAGGCAAAAAACCAGCAAAGTACCTGTTGATACTTGCCGGTATGCCGTAAATTATAGACATACTTTTTATAAGGACACAGTAACCCAAACCCGTTTTCACGACTTACACTGCCTTGAAATTGGATCTCAAATCTCAAAATATTACAGTTTGAACGGAGCAAAAGTGGATTCTACATGGGCAGTCGCGGAAAAACAAATGAATCCTTTTAAAGATTTGGCAAAAGACGTTCAGATCAATTACGAAGATTATTATTTCAACTATCCTTCTAAAGGAACCTTGATGGTTTCATCCGGGGTTATCAACAGGGAATACGTATATCAGGAACCTGTTCCCAGGATGGAATGGCATCTGCTGCAGGAGAAAACAGAAATTCTTGGCTACGAGTGTATTAAGGCTGTTACAGTTTTCAGGGGAAGGGAATACCACGTGTGGTTTACGCAGGAAATTCCAATTTCTTCAGGACCCTGGAAATTTAACGGTCTCCCTGGACTGATCCTTAAGGCACAAGATTCTGAAGAGCTCTTCACATGGACTGCCACAGCTATCCTTCGTCCAACAAACAGAATCCTGTATAAGCTTGATGGATTACGTACCCAACAGTGTTCAAGAACCGACTATCTGAAACTGCAAAAAATGTCCTGGCAGGATCCAATTCTCCTGTATCAGACACTCGGTCAGAGAGTCAATGTTACGTTGAAGAATCCCGACGGTACTAAAAGACCTGCAGGTCCGGGGGAATGGAAGAGACCTTATATTCCGGCCAGGGAATTGGAATAAATACTTGTCTGCATAAGTCGATTCTAATGTATTGAAACATGAAAACAAAAGTGATAGTTCTGTTCTTAATCGTTTCGAATAGTGTTTATGCACAGGATCTTGGTGGAGTTAATAGAGAACTTACCAGAATGACAGCCATTGATGACTGCCTTTTAACAATGGATTATCTATACACTTTCCATAAAGACACTTTGGGAAATCCTCCTTTTTCCGAAAAATACCGGCTGGATATGGGACAAAAATATAGCAGGTATTACAGTCTCTACGGGGAGAAAGCCGATTCTGTATGTGCTATGGCGACCAAAGCTTACAATCTATTTAAGGAAATGGGGCTGGGCAGTAACGAAACCATCAGCTACGCCGATTGTCATTACAATTATCCGAAAAAGGGGATCCTAACCGTATCTGTTGGTTATATAAGCCATTTTGTCTATGAAGAAGAAATGCCTATTATGGAATGGAGAATTATCCAAGATGATACAACAACCATCTTAGGTTATCCTTGTAATAAAGCCACTGTTCGTTTCAGAGGCAGAGATTATACCGCCTGGTTTACTTCCGACATTCCTATATCTTACGGACCATGGAAATTCAATGGCTTACCGGGAACTATTTTACAGATAACTGAAAGCTCAGGGCTTTTTGAATGGCGTGTAATGGGAATATACAGACCAAAAGAAAGAAGAATACTGATATTTGATATAGAGAAAAAGCACAGTTATCGGCTTTCCAGAAAAGATTTTCAGAAAATTGAGCGAAAATTTTGGGAAGACCCCGTTTCTGTCTATCTCACAGCGAACCGGAAAATCTATATTATTAAAGAAAACGGAAAACCGGTGGAAGCCAAACCCGGAGATGTAAAATATCCTTATATACCCCCTTTGGAACTGGAATAAACACATAAAAACACGGTCTTGCCAGCCGGATAAACCCTATTCTATCAGATCAAAAGTTGTACATATCATATTAAAGTAAAAATGAAAACAGGCATAAAAACCACATCTTCTTTTCACAAGAACCGAGAGTAGGTAATCGTGATGCAGAATCCGGTCTGTATAAATCACCCGGAGCGGATGCCGAAAAGCTGATGAGTAGGCTTCAATGAATTCTTATTGCTATGAAATCATTAAAATTAAACAACCTCGAAAAAAGTAGCCTTAATGAGAAAGAGATGAAACATGTAATTGGCGGAACCGTTTGTGGTTGTGGGTGTTGTTATGCCGGACAAGGCGGATCCTCAACAGATGATAATGGGGCGGCAAATTTTGCAGGTGGCTTACATTCACCTGGCTGTGAAAATGAGCCTTATGTAGTTTTGGAAGAGATTGTCATCCCGGGCTAATCTAAACATTAACAGATGATATTTAATCATTTAAATATCATTTGTTTAATTTTTTCATTATGAAAATATTTATTTCACTTTTGTTTATTGTTTTATTCTGTCATCCCTGTTATTGTCAGAGCAGAAGTGTTAATGCCCGAAAACCGCAGGATCAGATTCCCATTGATTCTTGTTTGTATAGTATAACATATACCTACCATTATGCCAACGACACAACCGGAAAAGTTCGATTGTTCGACAAACAGGTACTCGAAATAGGAACAACTACAGTTCACTATTACAGCAAAAATGCAGCGCTTATTGATTCCATTATGTTTCAGTCCAAAGTTGCCGTAAACCCGCGAAAATCTTTTGCTGCCAATGAGCGGGAATTGTACGAAGACATCTACTGGAACTATCCGCACAAAGATTCCATTGGCGTTTATACCGGTCTTGTGAATGTAGATTATTTTTATGAAGAACCAGTTCCCTCCCTAGAGTGGAAACTGACAGAAGACACCTGTTCCATTATGGGATATACGTGTTTTAGAGCTTTGACCTGTTTTAGGGGGCGCAGTTATACAGCCTGGTTTACCCCGGAAATTCCAATTTCCCATGGGCCCTGGAAATTCAACGGACTGCCGGGGTTGATCCTCAAAGCCCGGGATGAGGCAGATTTGTTCGTCTGGGACGCCCAAACCATCTTACGTGAACAGAATAAAAAAATCTATGTCATGAATCCTCGTTTCAATAAGATTATTGAAACAACACGTCCGAACCTGCTTAGATTACAGGAAAAAAGATGGAAGGATCCCGCTGGTCTTTACGTTCAGCACGGATCTGCAATGCACGTCCGAGATAATAAAACAGGTAAATTTATGAAAATGGCCCCCGGGCAATTGGTATTACCTTACATTCCTGTCCCGGAACTGGAATAATGAAAAAGACATTTACCATATTTTACTGCTGTTTGTCAGCAATCTATGCTCTGGCTCAGGATCCGGATTGCCGTGACGTCACACAGAAGACGATCCTAGATTCAAGTTTCCTGTCCGTCACGTATGACTTTACATTTGCCATTGATACTCTTTCCGATATGCGTTATACGGATCGGCAGCGATTGGATATTGGTTCGCATTTTATCCATTATTTCAGTCTTTTAGCCGACAAAACAGATTCTACCATGTATAGGGCCAGAATTAGTAAAACACAAGGCGGCTTAAACCCGCGCAACTGGATGGCAGCAAATGAAAAAGATCATTATGAAAATTACTATTTCCATTACCCCGGGAAAGGACAGCTTACCGTCTGGACAACCATTGTGAACACAGAATATATTTACAACGAACCTGTTCCTGATATTGACTGGCAATTGAATCTGGGTGAATCAGATACAATCCTTTCCCACCAATGCTATAAAGCAACCGCTTGTTTCAGGGGCCGTTCCTACGAAGTTTGGTTCACTCTTGAGATACCTGTTCAGGCAGGACCTTGGAAATTTCAGGGATTGCCGGGGCTTATTCTCAAGGCAAAAGATAACAAAGGTCTTTTCCTGTGGAGGGCCACCGGAATCAGTCAGACAAAAAACTTAATTTTCATGTATGACACAAAAAAACAGGGACTATCAGGAACATCTGCCATCAGGGAAAAAATCATCAGCCGGGCGCAATTGCAGAAATTACAGCGAAAAATATGGGATGATCCTATAGGTTTGCTCGAACAGCACGGAAAAATAATAGCCCCTGTTGCACGCGATGGAAGAACCGGAAAAATGGTGCCTGTTACAGAAGAAATGCGGCTTTCATTTCGTAAACCTTATATACCTCCTTTGGAGCTGGAATAATTATCATATACTAAACAAGTTAGATTATGAAATCTTCACCGTTGTATAAGTACTATATCTTCTTATTTTTTTTCCTGTTACCTTTGGAGTTATGTTGCCAGGTAGTCATTAGTGGCAAAGTTACTGACAGTAAAGCCAGGAAAGCCGTTCCGGACGTTAATGTGCTGCTGCTAACGAAAGACGGCAAATCTTTTTATGCCTATACGATAACCGGTGAAGAAGGCCGTTACAAACTCTCCTGTAATGCAAAAGTTGATAGCATGATGCTTAAAGTGACCGGGTTCAACATAAAGGAGCAAATGAGAATCATAGAAAATAAGACACAAACAGTGGATTTGCAAGTGGAAGAGCAGGTGCTTACCATTCGTGAGGTTACTGTAAAGGCAGAACCCATAGTGCGTCGTAGTGATACCGTAAATTACTATGTTGCCAATTTTATTGATTCGCTTGACCGTTCTGTAGGTGATGTGTTAAAAAAAATGCCCGGTATTGAAGTACGGGAAAGTGGGGAGATCAGGTATTTAGGCAAGTCTATCAACAAGTTTTATGTAGAAGGTCTTGATTTGCTAAAAGGCAGGTATGGCATTGGGACCAGAAATATCCAGGCAAAAGATATTGCAACGGTACAGATATTAGAGAATCACCAATCTGTAAAAGCACTGAAAGATATCGATTTTTCAACAGATCCGGCAATTAATCTAAAGCTTAAGGAGAGTGCTAAAGGCACGTTCAATTCCGTAGTGCAATTAGGAGGTGGTTATAAACCAATTATGTGGAATGGGGAGGTAACAACCATTTTTTTTGGCCGGAAGTTTCAGACCTTAAACACTTATAAAACAAACAATACAGGTGAAGATGTGTCTGGTGAATTAAAATCGTTTTACGGTGGACTTGAGGCAACTGTATCGCAGTTGGGCATACTGGCCCCGGGAGCTCCTGCCATTGACCGGCAACGCTACCTGAATAATAATGTACATGCCGTATCGGTCAACACGCTGAATGTTTTGAAACATGATTACCAGCTGAACATCAATGGAGCCTACCTGCATGACCGGCAACTTTCCGACGCATCCTCTGTTACCACCTATTATATTAAGGATTCTTCGCCTCTGGTCATCCGGGAACAGAGCAGCGCCTCCAGGAAAACCCGCCAGGTGGATCTTGGAATTGAATTGACGGCCAATACAGAAAAAATGTACCTGAAAAATAACCTTGTATTGGAAGGAAGCCGGAACATAGATCACGGACAGATTTTGCAGTCTGCCGATACAGTCCTGCAAGATTTTTCCGTTCCATCAGCCATCAGGCTCAGGAATACATTTAACCTGGTAAAACCCTTCTCCTCCTTGCGGTTTTCCTGTTCGTCCATCACCGATTTTTCCAATAGTCCTTCTTCTTTGAAAGTAACACCGTTGCTTTATCCCGGCATTTTTGGAACAGATGTTCAAACGGCCCGAGGCTCTTTTCAGGAACTTGACAGCCGACGGTTCTTTACCAACAATTCAGCCAGTTTGTACAAAAAAGTCCGTGACTGGACGTTTTCTCTTTGGGGCAATGCCAACTGGCAGCAGGAACGAATGACTGCCATGTTAAGCCCGCTGGAAGAAAATACCAAAAGCACCATTGCTCCGGATTCCCTGCAAAACCATCTTTCTTGGAATAAACTGGATCTGTTCCTTTCACCCGGTGTGACATTTCGGTCTTCGGGAAAATTCCGGTGGGATGCGGGATTATATTGTTCTTTGAATTTCAGGGATATAACTCTTAAAGATTTCATGAAAAACGCCGTATTGCAGCAAATAAGCCGGCTGTACCTGGATCCCAGATTGAACGTTAACGCCACACTTTCCAACAATCTGAAAATAAGCGCTAATGCCATGACTTCCCATATTACCGGAGGACTTTATGAAATGTACACAGGGTACATTATGACCAATTACCGTACCATCCAAAACCGTTCCGGGATCATAAGCGAATCGCGTTATAGTTCCTGTTCCGTAACCCTTAACTACGGCAATGCTATTCTTTCTCTTTTTGGGGCGCTGGATGCTTTGTACTGGGTCAATCATTCCAATGTGTTATATGGAACCGAATATTCAGGGTCGCTCTCACAGCTTACTACTTACGCTTTTGATAATACTTCCCGGGGAGTCCGGACGAATGCCAGTTTTGGAAAGCGTTTTGATGCCATTGCTACAACTGTAACGCTGAAAGGCGGATACAATTATTCTTTAAGGGATATCCTCCGGCAGGGAACTCTTATGAACACTACATACAGGACATACAACGCAGGTTTGGAAATCTTGTCACGGATTGGCGAGTCTGTTGTTGCAGAGTATAGTGGGACCTGGTATAACAGCCGTAGCCGGATTGAAAACAGTTCGCAGCAACTGGATCCCATACAGATG
>Ga0209723_1002575_pt1 | contig 23964 bp, 39 predicted proteins | sample BiotimSIPDNA_2_FD_185750 | JGI IMG/M metagenome (GOLD analysis project Ga0209723, IMG submission 185750) | Anaerobic biogas reactor microbial communites from Washington, USA - Biogas_R2 time_0 SIP DNA (SPAdes) (version 2) | ecosystem: Engineered > Bioreactor > Anaerobic > Unclassified | place...
GTTTGGAACTACTTTAGTTTTTCCAACCAGTAAAACAGTATTATGTCGGAGTGGTGGAACGGGCAGACACGTACGTTTGAGGGGCGTATCCGCGAGGGTGGGGGTTCAAGTCCCCCCTCCGACACCAGCCTTATCCAAACTTCCTAGCTGAAGTTTGAGCAATATATCAATATTTTTGCCAAGAACGGTGGCTTCCTCTACATAGGAGGTCACTATTTCTTTTCTGGTTTCTGCTGATGTATTAAAGACCAATCGTCCTTGTTGCTTCTTCATATAGTTAAGGACATCTTGCCGAGTTATTTCCGCAAACGGGGAACGGTAGTCAGCTAATTGGGATTCTAGATACTTTTTTTGTTCTCCTAATTCTGAGAAGTAGGAGGACATATGCTCAAAGGGTAGGCCCTTTTTGATAGCGTCTACGACCCGATCCATTTGCTGTTGAATGGTTTGTAGTTGTTTTTCCATATTGGTACACCGAACATCGCTTGACTCGTTTAACTTTTTAATTGCCTCCCAGAGACGGTCTACCATAGCATCCCTGTTTTCAGGTCTGATAATCTTGCTTTCTATAAACCGTAAAACAGCCCGCTCTAGCTTTTCTTGTGGATATCGCTTTTTATTGGAACATTTACCGGTTCGTTTTGCTTTGCTGCACTCGTAATAATGATATTTTTTTATAGAACCACCAACATTTTTTGTAGCGGTATTACCTACCATTGCAGCTCCACATTCCCCACATTTTAAAATACCCGTAAGGACATATAAGGTACTACCTTTTTGCCGTGGTCCGGTCTTCCGCGCCTCCATCATTGCTTTCACTGCCATCCAATCTTCCCGGCTTACGATAGCGGGAATGGCTCCTTCAATCCGGATAATTTTATCCTCGGAGTTCTTGACCCGGTTATTACGTCTACCGGCCACTTTCTTGGGGGTTTCGTTAAATACATAGGTGCCGCTGTAGCGTTCATTGCGTAGGATAGCATCAATGGAATTTTTACCGAAAGGTTTACCAGCTTTGGTTCGCCGACCCTGGTTATTGAGCTCGTCAACTATAGAGGTAAGGCTTTTACCTGCCAGTTTCATCTGGAAAATAAGGCGGATGGTAGCAGCCTCGTCCTCGTTTATAACATAATATCCTTCCTGGTCAATATCGTACCCCAGGGGAGTCCTTCCTCCGTTAAATTTGGCTTTAAATGCGTTCTCTTTCATTCCTTTCATAACCTCCCGTGCCAGGTTGCGGCTGTAGAATTCAGCCTGGGCTTCCAATATACCCTCCAAAAATGCCGATTCGGGGGAATCATCCAGGGGTTGGTCAACGGCTACCAGCCTGGCTCCTGCCTTCTGAATCTCCCGTCGGTAAAAGGCGGAGTCAAAACGGTCACGGGCAAACCGGTCAAGCTTGTGTACCAGCACCAGGTTAGGGCGGGTCTCCTCCAGGTCGCCAATCATCTGCTGGAAAGCCGGGCGGTCGTCGCTGGTAGCGCTTTTACCCTCATCCAGGTATTCCCGTATTACATGGATATTATTTTTCATGGCATAATCACGGATAGCCCGCAGTTGGGCAGTGATGCTTTCCTCCCGCTGCCGGTCGGTGGAAAAGCGGGCGTAGGCTACAGCTTTCATAATTAGTCCCTCCTTATATCTACAGGTAATCCTCCATCCTCATCCTAAACCTCACCAAATCTTCAGTTACCCCAAACTCCTCGGCCAGTTCCCAGACCTCCCGGATACCGGCGACCAGGGCCTGGCGAACCTTATCCGCAGGCATGAGTTTTAAGGCCGCCCATTTTTGGGCTATGTATTCAGACCGGCTGACATTGAGCCTTTGCGCATAGCTAAAACGTGCTATAGGCGGATGCACACCGGAACTGGTGTAATAATGACCCAGCTCCTCGGCCAGGACGCAAGTATATAATGGAGAGTTATCCTTGATGCGATTGGCGATACCTATAGTCGGCATTGAACCCGCCTCTTGGTAATAAAACCCGTTAACTGGGGGAGGGAAATCCCAATGTATCAGATAAATACCCTCTTCTTCCACCAGGCATAAAAGCTTATCCTTCATAGTTTCCCACCTGCGAAATAATCATTAATATGTCGAACCACTATAAGAAACAGCAACCCTGCCCGGAGGCAGGGTTTTGACTTTATCGGCATATATTTTATTTCCTATTCTCCTCGTTTCGCTTGCGGACGAATTCAATGAAGTCCTCCACACTTTTCCGGGCCTCCGGGGGCAGGTCAGACATGGGATCATCAGTCCGGCTGGCGGCTGCGGTAACTCCTTCACGACCCACCAGATAATCGAGAGAAATATCATAAAAGTCGGCCATTTGAATTAATGAATTTAACTCGGGGCGGCGTCTATCCAGTTCCCAATGAGCATACGTCGTACGGTCAACACCCAGTTCACTTGCAAGCTCCGCCTGGTTGAGGCCATGTTTTTTTCTCAATTCAAGCAACCGCTCTCCTATAGTCAATTAAATCACCCCTATCATGTATCTATTTTAAGTGGCACAAAGCAACTTGTAAAGGGTTATTTTTTTGCTTGACAAGTTGGCTATAGGCCACTATCATTATTATTAACATGGCATATAGCCACTTATACAAAAGGGGGTTGCAAGGTGAGTCAGAGAACCTGGTTGCGGGAATTGCGGGGAACCAGAACCCAAAGAGAGTTTGCCGAAGAGCTGGAAATTGATCGCACCTACTATTGTCAACTGGAAAAGGGCAAACGTGGCATATCCGTAGCATTAGCCCGCGAATTAGCGGAAAAATTAAACATTCCTTGGACTTATTTCTTCGATGACAGCGATTTGGGTTAGCAGGGCGGTGATTGCTTGAATATCACCAGCAACCTTAAACCGGGGCAATACCTTAGCCCTGAACCGCTGACCCGGCTGCTGGCGGAGCCAATCTACCAGGCCATAAAAGCGGAACGGGAGCAAAGGGCAGATGATTATAGAGAGGATGATGGTAATGACAGCTTGGGGATTGATGGAATTAGAGGAACGTATGGTGGAGTTTTTGGACGAGGATAACGACAACAGACGTTATCACCAGGAGGGAAATATTAATCAACCGTTTCGCATCACCAACCTGGACCAGGCCAACTGGGCGGTGCGGAAAATAGCCCGCATCGAAACTGCACGGCAGGAGTGCCGGGCACTGGTGGAGCAGGAAATGGCCAAACTTAATACCTGGCTTAAGAGTGAGGAAGAAGATTATGACCAGGAACGGAGCTTTTTCGAACACCTGCTGCGGGATTACCTGGACGAGCAGCGGCAACAGGATTCCAAGCTCAAAACCATAAAGCTGCCCAACGGCAAAATAGGCCTGCGCAAGCAGCAGCCGGAGTTCCAGCGGGACAACGACAAACTGCTGGCCTGGCTTAAAAAGAACCGGCAGGAATTGGTGAAGGTAAAGGAAGAGCCGGACTGGGCGGGACTCAAGGCGGCAGCCGCAGTGCTGGGTAATACTATGGCCGACCCTGAGACCGGAGAGGTGATAGAAGGGGTTACCGTGGTACATAGACCGGACAAGCTCCATATCGAGTTTGTGTAGATGGCACAGGGCGGGAAGTTTACTTCCCAATAACAATGGTAGAGGTCGGCAGGCAGCCGGGGTTACTTAAATAGGGTGACCAGGCTGCAGGTCGGTTCCCTGGATAGATTCCGGGCTATGCCCGGGACAGCATGAAAAATTAGGGGGAATGTTAAATGGCAATAGCAACGGGTTTTAGGAAAGCGGAGAGGAAACAGGCCAAACTGCGCCTGGGCCTGGCCGGACCGGCCGGAAGCGGCAAGACCGCATCGTCCCTGTTGATAGCCTTCGGCATCACCGGGGACTGGAGCAAAATCGGATTGGTTGATACCGAGAACGGCAGCGGCGAACTATACGCCGGGGCTACCATCGGCGGGATAAAGATTGGCGACTATAATGTGCTGCCCCTGTCGCCTCCCTACCTGCCGGAGAAATACATCCAGGCCATCCACCTGGCCGAAGAAGCCGGCCTGGAAGTGCTGATATTAGATTCCATCTCCCACGCCTGGGCTGGGGATGGAGGACTGTTAGATCTACATAGCAAGATAACCTCCAGCTCCAAGAGCAACAACAGCTACACTGCCTGGCGGGAAGTAACCCCGCTACATAACCGTTTCGTGGAGGCTATGCTGCAAAGCCAGGTTCACATCATCGCTACCATGCGCAGCAAGGTGGAATATGCGGTTGAAAGCGGCAAGGACGGCAAGACCAATGTCCGCAAGCTGGGCATGGCCCCGGTACAGCGGGAAGGCATGGACTATGAATTTACGACCGTTCTGGATATCTCCCTGGAGCATGTGGCCAGCAGCTCCAAGGACAGGACCAGCCTGTTTGACGGACGTTATTTTACCCCCGGTCCAGATACCGGTAAAGCCCTTAAAGAGTGGTTGGAGACCGGCAGCGAGCTGGTCGAGTTTCACAGCACTGGTGCTGCTACCGTAACTAATTTGGCCGACCGGCAGACGAAGGGTAAGGATACCGGCGAAAAAGCTGGCGGCAGTTCTTGTAAAGAGAATAAGGCTAGGGAGGAAAATACTGCTCCGACTAACCTGAAACCGCTTATTCAGGTAATTCAGAAATACAACCCCGATATGACTATGGTTGGGAAAATAGCCATGGAATTGACTGGCAAGCACAGTCCCAGCGAATTGACCGCCGAAGAAGTCCTCATAGTGGCCCACACCCTGGAGGCCAGGTTAAACAGCGAATCACTGAATTAAAAGGAGGGCTGCCCGGCACCTGGGCAGGAATTGCCTGGTGTCGGGTCAGTCCTCACCTTAATAAAGGAGGAAATTTGATGGACAAGGTTTTTTCCATAAGGGATGAGCTGACAACGACGGTAGCTGCGCTGGCCAGGGCAGCCAAAACCCTGGAGGTATTGTGTCGGTTGGACGAATACTGCCCCTATCGTCACCAGCCAGAACCGAAGCTATGGAGACTGACGGAGTGCTCGAAGTGCAGTTACTCTAATATACCCCGGCGTGGCGTTGGAGTGCAGCCGGATGTAGTTCATCATGACAACGAGTTCCGTGCTATGTGCTGGGTTTTATATTGTCTCTGGGAGGTAAAAAGAGATGAAAAACAATCTTCGTCTTGATTCTAAGAGCAGAGCCGGGAGCGGAGCCGGGAGCGCAGCCAGGTACAATGCCGGGTATGTTGCCAGGGGTACAGCCAAAGAAGCAGTGGGAGACAAGGAGCCGATTCTTAACAAAAGCGTGTACTACAGCAGGTATTATAGTCCGCTGGATTACTTTTTAGAACGAGCCAGCCGGTGGGTGCTGGTCTTCGCTTTCCTGTATATGCTGGCACAGATTATAAGGGTGGTGATTAGGTGAATAACCCGATTCGCTGTTGTGGCACCTGCAAGAACTGGAGGCCCAATATATCCCGCAAAGGCTGGGGGGGACATTTTGGATCGGTTGACCGCTATTGTTCCCTTACCGCCGAATACCAGGGGCCCTATGACCGGAAAGGCTGCCTGGCCTGGATACCCAAACATCGTGAAACGGGGGACCAGTAATAAATGGACTACATGCGAGAAATCAATGCTTTCTATGATAATGATATGCCCAACCATCTTACCCCATTAGCCGGGCATCTTTACCTGGCTCTCCTGAATATTGCGAATCGGTTATTTTGGAAACAAGGCTTCATGGTTTCTGATGTTCTCTTGATGGCCCGGGCCGGCATTAAAGACCGGCGTACCTTCCGCCGGGCCATGGATGAATTGGTTAAGGCGGGATTAATCGAGTTTACGCAGACTCATCAGGGTATATCTTACACCATAAGGGGGCTTTGCTGCCGGGGAGCTGGAAAAAATGTTGCAAAGAATGTAACACCTAATGCTGCAAATGATGTCAGTCAGGAAATAAACCCTGCAACGGATGCTGCATTGATTGCAGAAAATAATGCTGATTTTGCAGAAAGTGCTGCAACGGATGTTACATCCAATGCACGCAGTGATATTGACCCTGCAACGGATGCTGCATTGAATGCAGGAAATAATGCAGATTTTACAAAAAATCCTGCAACGGATGCTACATTCAATGCACGAAAAAATCACGTTTTTGCAAAAAATGCTGCATCCAATGTAGCATTTATTGCACGCTACGATGGGGACAAACCCGGCAATGACGCGGGTTCCAGCTCCGCTCAAACTAAACAAACAAAACAAACTAAACAAACAAAACAAACAAAACTAACTGCAGCAGCAGTTTTCGATGAGGGGGCAGTTAACAATAAAGAATTAATCGCTGAACTGGTTGCAGCTTACCGAGAAACCCCAGGGATAGAAAACACTCAAGGTGATTACCCTTTCATCGGTGCTTTATATAACGAATACGGTTATGACCAGGTACTTTACGGCATCCATGAATTAAGTATGGCTGCTGCCACCACCAGGATAGAGAAACCGCTCATCTACCTGCGGGCAATTCTTATAAGGGCCGGACCTGGACGCATTTCATATCAAAAGGAAAATAGTCAAATTAGAGAGGAGGATCCCAGTGCTAAATACGAACGAGAACGCTATCGGGGTTGAATGGAATACCCTGAACTCGCTGGAGTTTGACGTCGGCGAACAGCTCAACGAAGACGGCCTTGCACCCCTTCCAGACTTGGACCCGGATGATGAAGTCATAAGTGAATATATTTTAACCTGTCCTGCCTGCGGCGAGGAATACCGGGAAAGACGCTATATATCGGCGGACAGCCATTTATTTGTACATGAAAGAGGTCGTTGTTCGTGTATGCCGGATAAAAACGAAAGCACCGAGGAAAGGCTGCAGCGTTCCTGGCGTTATCTCCACCGCTTGTTGGGCGAAAGTAATCTGGTCACTACCGAGGGTCCGGAATTGGAACAGTTTATTCCCCTGTCCGGTCAGGAAGAGGCCTTTGAACTGGCTCGATTATTTCTATGCTCAGATACTCTGGGCAAGGGCTTTTTGATTACCGGTGCCCCCGGGCGGGGCAAGACCGAACTGGCCCTGGCTCTGGCCCGTAGCGCATCCCGGGACAGAACCGTTGTGGCGGTCAAATCGATTGACCTCCTGGACCGCATCCGCCGTTCCCTGTGGGAAGAGGATACCAAAAAAGAACTGGTGGGACTACTGCGCGGGGTGGACCTCCTGGTAATTGATGATATCGGGGTGGAAAAGGCCACCGATTGGGTCTTGGCTACCCTTTATAGCATCATTGATTATCGCTATGGCCGCAAGGACACTGTTTATACCAGCAACCTCACCGGCAGTCAGATGGCCTCCAAGATGGGAGAGGCCTTGACTTCCCGCATCTGCGGTTCCCGGGAGGTTGTTTTAACCGGCAAGGACTGGCGCATCGAAGAACGGCAGCGGCATACCATCGGCTGGGACCAGGAAGGTGACCGGTAAAAAGGCATGAAAAAAGGTAAGACCGTTTTAAAAAGGGTCAGCGATATCCCCGATTGGGACCCCACCAGCACCGGTGCTATACCCAGCGGCTTCGCCGCTTTGGATAAAATCCTGGGAGGGGGATTTCGTCCCGGTGAAGTTACCATCTGGAGCGGGACTAATTCCTCCGGGAAAAGCACCCTGCTGGGGCAGGTACTGCTGGAGGCGATCGATGCGGGCCATCCGGTCTGCGCCTATTCCGGCGAACTGCCGGAGCGGATATTCCGCTACTGGCTGGAGCTGCAGGCAGCCGGGCCTGATAACCTGGAGGCGGTCACCGGCAGTGACACGAACGAAACGGTCTACCGACCAGACACCGAAGCAGTCAAAGTGATGCGCCGGTGGTACCGGGATTACCTTTTCCTGTACGACGGTAGCCAGGCTGATGCAAGTGATAATGTACTGGAGGCCTTTGTTATGGCGGCGGCAGAGTATTCATGCCGGGTGTTTCTGCTGGACAACCTGACCATGACGGTCAGCCGCCTTAATGCCCGCGACCAGTACCGGGCGCAGCGGGAATTGATACTGGAGGCGGTACGCTTTGCCCGGGAAACCCCGGCCCACGTCCATATCGTGGTCCATCCCCGTAAGACCCCGGGGACGGTAAAGCTGGGCAAGCACGACATCGGCGGCAGCGGGGATATTACCAACCTGGCTGATAATGTACTGGTTTTAGCCCGCCCTGGCGGCCGGGAGAATAAAGAGAATTTTGCAGGCGATGCCCGTTTGACCGTACTTAAAAATCGTTTCGGCGGGAGGCAGGACATAGACATCCACCTGAACTTCGACCCTGCCTCCCGTCGGTTCTATTCGGTGGGTTGCGGGGCGGAAGACAGGGAGTATGGGTGGATGAGAGGAGGAAGTGGATTTGAGTTTACAAATAGGAACCAAAGTATATAGACCAGTCTGGAAAAAGGGTACGCCCGACGTATGGGAACAAGAAATAGTCAAGTGCCAAACTCGTGGTGGCGTAGTTTTTTATTTTACCAAAAGCGAAGGGTTTTCAAGGAAGGCAATAGGTAGAAGTATCTTCCTGACAGCAGAAGAAGCGTGGGCTGAACACGAAAGGATACGGAAAGAATACCCAAACGGTCTGCCTTTGTTAAAACCAACGACAATAAGGTAGCTGTATATTCCAAACTGTGGGCTAAGACAAACGGCACGAAGGGAGAGGAATCAAATGGCAGGAAACGGGGGCAAAGGCAGGAACCGCCGCGGCCTGGCGGGTAACGATGTATCCGACCAGGGCTATGCCATTTCAGAATATCGGCGTCTGGTTAACTGCGGCAATCCCCGCTGCCTGAAATGCCAGAGTGGCCCGTCCCATGGGCCTTATCTATACGAACGTTACCGCGATGAAGATGGGAGAATCCACACCGTTTACCGGGGTCGGGCATAGGAGGGTTATAGATGACAAAAACGAGTACAAAAAAGAGCGATACCTGGGACGCTTATATTTTGCCGGATGGCCTCTGGCTGGCCCTGCCGCTAATTCCCCCCAGCCAGAACCAATACCTGCGCTGGCACTGGGCCAGGCGCAAACGCTACCTGGACCAACTGAGCCAGGATATAGCCTACCTGGCGATGGCCTGCCGGTGTCCCCAGTTTAAAAAGTCCACCGTGCATATCACCTACTTCTTCCCGGATAAACGCCACCGGGACAAGGATAACTACAACGGCAAATTCCTCCTGGATGCCTTGCGCCGGGCCGGAATCCTCGAGGATGACAGGGCTGATTTAATCAGCCTGCCCCAACCCGAATTCACCGTGGATAGGCATCACCCCCGGACGGAGATTTGGATTACTGCGAGTGAAGAAAAAACAATGTAGGGAACGGCCCCTGTGCCGTTCCGTCATGGGAGAAACCGGACGGATACCCCATAAATCCCGCTCATTAATGGATTTATAAATTTTAGGAGAGGAGAATGTACCGATGATGAACAGCGTAAACCTGATTGGCCGCCTGGGCCAGGCTCCGGGCGAATCACTGCGCTATGCCCAAACTGGAACTGCCATACTGCCCTTTACCCTGGCCATAAACCGCCGGCCGGCCAAAGATGGCAGCAGCCAGACCGATTGGATTGATTGCATCGCCTTTGGAGTAACCGCTGAGAACATGGCCACATACCTGGAAAAAGGCTCCCTGGTAGGAGTAGAGGGCAGGATTCAGACCCGCAAATACGAAACCCAGGACGGGCAGAAACGCAAAGCGGTCGAGGTCGTTGCCAATACGGTCCACTTCCTGGGCAAGAAACAGGGTGGCCAGGATAACAACACCCAGGCTAAAGCTGCAGCAGATAATTGGGCCGATATTGGAAGGGAGATAGTTATTGTCGATGACGAAATCTGCTACTAAAGAAAAGAGTACCAGGACAAAATTCTCCCGCAGCCGGTCAATCTGCCTGAGCTGTGCCCTGGCTTACGGGCACCTGTGCTTTTCCGTCCCATTTGCCGAACGGGATTGGGTTACGGCTTATGAGGAACGGATGTATGCCGGCAGTCATGGGTCTTATGCCATCCGTGCAGTGGTTGGATGCAATCGTTTTCAATATTCCGGAGGCCGGCGGGTGCCGCTGGCCCCGGTCACTTCCCGTTGGGAAATTCTCTGTCCTGATAGTAGTATGTTATTGTAAAACAAATAGAAGGAGGAACTATGAATCGAGTTAAGCGGTATATTCCTAAAGAAATAATGGTTGATATGGAGCGGGGCGATATCTGGGTAAAAAGCAGTGAAAAGCTGACCAGTGCTGAGCTGCGTATACTGGCCCTGCTGCGCCGCCGGGAGGGCAAACCGGTGACCGGCGATATGCTGGCAGACCAGGTGGACCCCCTGGACTTCGGCTGCGGTAATCCCCGCTTTCATATCTCCAACTTACGCCGCAAGCTCGACCACTGCCAGGAACGCCAGGTCATCGAGACCCTCAAAGGCATCGGCTACTGTTTGGTAGCGGGTTCCGTACAATTTACGGTTGACCAGGCGAAAGCCCGTGAGGAATAACATCCCACGGGCTAATCATGGTTGCACGTTATCTGACTTTCAGACCCCTTCCCTCCCGATAAACCGCCTAACCAGCCACATCCCAAATTGCACAATAATTTGACTTTCCCCTAACTTTAAACAACCAAAGGGGCGTTAACATAGGACTAGAGGCATTTAGCCTTCGTGATGAAAGGAGGTGCACAAGAATGGCCGTAACTCCGAGTATGGTTGCTGTCGACCTGGCCCTGGTCATGGCAAACGGAACCAGTGGCAGTGGTCAGCCGTTGGTTATTACCCGTACCTTTAAAAAGGTGAAAACCGATGCCGCCAACGCCGACATTTATGCTGTAGCCGATGCTTTGCTGGGATTGCAGACCAAGACCAATATTGCTATACAGCGCCGGGACATTGTGGAACTTGTTGATATGTAGAACGACCCTAGGAGAACTATTTAGAAGGGAGGTTAAAAGATGGCTATTGTAAAGACCCTGGAGATGGACTTTGCTACCGAGTTTGGCAAGACCCAGCGTATGAGGGTATATGATGTAAAACCCACCATTACTGCGAGTGAAATTTCCACTGCTATGGACGTAATCATCGCTAAAAATATATTCGGTTCCGTCTCTGGTGATTACACCGGCAAAGTGGGAGCTCAAGTAGTAACCAGGGAAGTTGAAGAATTCGACCTGGCTTAGACCAGATACCAAAAACGGGCGGGATGTTCCTGCCCTTTTTTTATTAAAACAATCAGAAAGGAAGTGAAACGATGCAAGATATGACCAGCCTTACCGGCTTTATCGCCAATGTGGGCTTTCCCATTGCGGTGGCTGCCTACCTGCTCATCCGCATAGAAAGCAAACTGGTCAAACTGACCGAAGCAATAGCCGAATTGAGGGAATGCATATGTGCCTTCCCCATCAGAGCTAAGAATACTGAATAGAAAGGGTGGTATATGTGCAGATACCCAGGAAAATGACGTTACCGCTGTTCGTAACCTGGCTGCGGGAAAACCTGCAGTGCGAACTGAGCCAGTCCGGGCAGCGCCTGGAGGTTATCATCAATGCCGATAATATAGAAAAAGGAACCTTCGCCGCTCTCTATGCCTATATGCAGGGTGACCAGGTTATAATCCGCGAGCTGGCCGATACCTTTTACAGCCGGGAGGAGGCCCGGGTTGCCCTGGATAACCCCGCCGATACCTACGACCCGGTGCCGTTCCACCAGTGGGTTAAGGATCAGTATTGGACGGCAACTAATGTAACTGTGCAAAACATCGTATTTTAGTCCCCCATCCCGCCTGGCATCCGCCAGGCTTTTTTACCAAGCAAAATACTGATAATTCTGCTCAATACGCTCGGCTTTACTCATTCCCTCTGGTAGGAAGGCTCCCCGGTGAAAGGTCAGTGGTTGAGGCCCGACCTTCCACTTCGTTCCAGGCCTCGCTTCCGATTACGAGGCCGCACACTCGTCCTGGCTACGCTTAAGCTCCGCTCTGCGGACCAAAATCTAATGATAAGTTAGTGGATGTCACAAATCTTCAGTAAAAGGTAACAACAGTTCTGCCCTTTAAACTTTACTGAATAACAATAATAGTCATTACGTTGTAAGAATTTTATATAAAATCATTTTGTTGATTTTTATTTTAATAGCGAAACAAAAGTTACGACGCGAAACGTTGCACCTAATAGCCCTTCAATTTTAAGGAAAAATGAGGCGAGCGTCGTTCAGGTATGTTCTGCACCAAATGATAAGGAAAAGACACGCTGAATTGTGTTTTCTAAGCTTTGACTTTTAACAAAGCCATGTTATAATGTTACTTATAGTCATCATTAAAATATAATGTCGGAGGTGTTTCCGTGGACGGAAAAGAATCTACTACAGATGTAACTGGCTACTCGGTGTACAATAAAGAAGTTAAGAGACGAACCAAGCAAAACACTTTGGAGAGTCTGTTTCCAAAACTACCTACAAAAATATTTGATATCATTTACGCAGACCCACCTTGGTACTATAATGGTAAACTGCAATTTGATAAAAGTAGTAAAGCAAAAGAATCTATTGATTTAACAAAAAACATTTTTATTAGTTCTGCTTCTTTTAAGTATCCTACACTAAAGACAAGCGAACTTATGAAACTGCCGGTTGCTGACATAGCTAAGGATGATTGTCTATTATTCATGTGGTCAACCAATCCGCATTTAGCACAGGCAATACAGCTTGGTACAGCATGGGGGTTTGACTATAAAACCGTTGCGTTTGTATGGGATAAAATGAATCATAACCCGGGGCAGTATACACTTTCAAATTGCGAATTATGTTTATTATTCAAACGGGGACGAATTCCCAAACCGCGTGGTGCCCGTAATGTTCAACAATTAGTTCGGGTAAAAAGAACAGAACATAGTAAAAAACCCATTGAAGTTATGAAAAATATTGAGAAAATGTTTCCAACGCAAGAACGAATAGAATTATTTGCAAGAGAGGAACATGAAGGATGGACTAATTGGGGACTTGATTTAGATAAATACCGTAAATATATTGAAAGTGAAGGTTAATTTAAAAAAGCGGCTTGCCACAAAATGGGGCAAGCCGCTTTTTTAAAGTAGGTGTTTTTTCAATTTCAGGTCGAAATGGTCAATTAAGTCTTGGTCTGTCATTGAATCACGCCACATAAAGAAATGGTCTTGATATTCATCAAACCAAAACGTGATTTCACGGACTCGTTTAGGATCTCTGGTTATATCTCCTTGGAAAACAATCCAGAATGGTAAAACGTCATCCCCTAAATTTCCTTTCTCCCGGTATGCTTTTAATAATCCCGGCGTAAACATTTTGCATGACCTCTCATGAGCATTTCCCCTACCAGCGTTTGGGAGTTTTTCCTCAACCCATCCATCTTGCCTCTTTATTTCACCAAATATTATTTTATTATTATCAGTATTTTCTATGGCAAAATCCGGTTTAACGCCCCATGCTTTTTTAGAAATATCAATATCAGGATTATATATTTGTTCCAACGTTTGCTGGGGCAATACTACAGTAGCATATAAATCCTTTAAATGCTTAGGTTGTTCATGTAAGACGAAAACAGTACCCTCAAATGCTTCCCGGAATACTTTAAAGAAATCCTTTTCAGCACTTAATGCTTTATCTCCACTCAACGTCTGCCAATTATCTCTTTTGCGTAGTTCTGTTGTTCCCATATATTTTACTCCCTATTATAAATCCTTAAATAATTCATCAAGAGCTACACCAAGGCCATTTGCAATTTTTTCTAGGTTAATAATAGAAATATTTCGTTTACCCGATTCTACTGATGCAAAATATGTTCTATCCATACCAATAGAAAGAGCAAACTTTTCTTGGCTTATACCTTTTTCCAACCTTAATTCACGGATACGGCGGCCAACTTTTACCGTAATCAAAAATTAATACCTCCCCTTAAAATTTAAGTTTATTCGCCTATTGAACATAAAACAACGGATTATAAGCAACAACAAACTGTAGCATTAGTGTAGCTGATGCTTGTTTTTATATACATGCTCATTCATATGTTCCTTTTTTTGTTCGCCACAGCCTCCCCCACCCCTGCTTCACCCCCCCCTCCCATCCTCAACCCCTTCCTCCCCCCCCTCGCCCCCCGTCGGCCTCGCCCCGGTTATAGGGGGGGAGGAAGGGGCTTTTATCTTCCCGGCCCGTTCGTGGTCGGCCCAGCTGCCAAGCATAGCATAGACCGCCTCCAGGCCATGCCCTCCACTGCGTTCCAGGCATAGCTTGGAGGCTTCGTGGCCGCGGATACCCTGCACTGGGTTCCTGTTCTGCAGCGTATCCCCGCCGGGAGGCTATCGGTTACCCCGTCTCCGTCCCACCGGCCGGCAGGCCTGGCCCAGATGCTCCCTTCGTTTCGCCCGGGACCAGGCGCCGGCCTATAACCTCCAGGCCATGCCCCTCCGCAAACGCTTCCGCTATGGTCTTATCCCTTTAAAACTTGGTGGATAACAGGACCTTGGCGAATCTATCAACTCGGCACAGGCTAAGGGAACCTGTTCCGCTGCGCTCCACACGTTCCCGGCATACGGCGAATGGCTCGTGGTCTCGGCTCTACATAACTTTGGCAAGGTGGTAATTAACTGCTTTTAGTGAAAGTATGCCCACCACCTTAGAAGGAATAACGTACCAGATATAGAAGATAATTAACATGAGTAAATTTTGGCAACTATTAAATATCGAAATATCTGCTCTCTCTGCTGTCGCTATTAGCTTGGCCTCAATGCTGGTGTTTTGTTTGGTTAAGGGAGATGCACTGCACTTCTTTATTTCCCTTGAAGCAATTATGGTTGCATCTGCAATTATGCTGGTTTACTTGTTTATTAAGAGGAATAACCTGTCCGGTACTGAAAGATGGAGTATTTTAATAAGCGTGGCAGTCTGGTTAGGTCTGTTCTATTATTTGCTTCACATTAACGGCCTGGCTATTTGGAGTTATTTTGGATGATGAAAGAAGAACTTGAACGGATAGTAGAAACAACTAAGCTGGAGATTTATCAGCTAAAAGAGCAACTGGACCAGGTTACCGCTCCACGGGAAGAGAAGGAGCTGTTGGTTAAGCTAAAAGAGCTACAGATTAAACAAATGTGGTGTATGGATCAGCTGGAGGCTTGGTGATTAAAAGTGATTAGAGAGTAATTCTATAATGACAATATTATGTCGCGAAGGTAGGTAATAATAACAAATAGGATTAAAAGAAGGGAGGGTAATGAGAAACAAAGCACCTTTTGTTTTTATAAATAGGGAGGGCATAAAAAGTGCGTAAACATTGGATTTTTGTTTTGCTTGTGTTGTTGTGTTTTGTCTTTACGCTACCAGTAATAGCTGCTCCAACAGTAGTCTTAGACGGTAAACAGCTCTCATTCAGTGATACTCAGCCCATTATTGAAGATGGTCGTACACTTGTACCCTTGCGCAGTATTTTTGAATCAATGGGAGCTACAGTAACATGGAATCAGGACACTCAAACAGCCACGGCAATTAAGGGTAATAAGACAGTAATTTTGCCGATAGGCTCTACTGAACCTACAATTAATGGCCAGGTCAAAAAGTTAGATGTACCAGCAAAAATAGTAAATGGTCGTACTCTTGCACCTTTAAGGTTTGTTGGAGAAGCCTTCGGCGGGACAGTTGGATGGGATCAGGGATCACAAACAATTACGATTTTCTCTATACCGCCATCAGGAACGCCACCCCCATCATCGGTTGCAACCCAAGCAAAAGTACATTTTATTGATGTAGGCCAAGGAGATGCTATCCTCATTCAGCTTTCCTCTGGGAAAAATATTTTAATTGATGCTGGAGAAAGTAGTACACCGGTTATTACTTATCTAAATCAGAAAAATATAAAACATCTGGATGCTGTTATCGCCACTCATCCACATAGTGACCACATCGGTGGTATGGCGGATGTAATAAAGTCATTTGAAATCGGCAGCTTTTATACGCCTCGGGTAACCCATACTACCAAGACATTTGAAAACATGCTAATTGCAGTGAAAAACAAAGGCCTGAAAGCTACCGAAGTCAAAGCAGGTGTGAGTATAGATGTCGGCCAGGGCTTTAAGACTTATTTTATAGCACCTAATTCATCTACATATGATAATCTCAATAACTACAGCGCAGCATTGAAGTTAGAACATGGAAAAACAGCATTTCTGTTTACCGGGGATGCGGAGGATATATCTGAAAATGAAATGCTTCGCCATAACATACAGGCGAATCTGCTGAAAGTTGGACACCATGGAAGTGATTCCTCAACCACAGTATCATTCCTAAAAGCTGTAAAACCGCAATTCGCAGTTATATGTGTTGGCAGTGACAATACATATGGGCATCCAACTCCTGAAATACTAGCACGTTTACATGCTACAGGAGCGAAGATTTATCGCACGGATGAACAGGGTACTATCATCGCTACCAGTAACGGAAATACCATCAGTTTAAATACTGCACCAAGCACAACCAAAGTTTCATCTCCTATTACACCATCCATCGAAACACCATTTCCGGCTCAAATATCAGCGAAGTATATTGGCAATAAAAATAGTAAAAAGTTTCACCTACCAACGTGTAAAACCCTGCCATCCCAAGCGAACCAGATTAATTTTAACAGCAGGGATGAAGCAATTAACCAGGGGTATACCCCCTGCGGCAACTGTAAACCATAAGGAGGGTTTGACGTGATAATTATTGATCGGTTTGAAGGTGAAATTGTAGTAGTTGAATATGAGGAGAAGTTTTACAACATTCCGCGAACCTGGCTGCCCGTTGGAGCTAAGGAAGGTGATCTGGTTGCGGTAACGATAGCAGTGGACGAGGAGGCGAGTGCTAGACGAAGGGAGGACATGGAACGGCAGGTTAACGATTTGTTTGAATGATCCAATAACGTTATAGCAATGGATAAAGGAAACTGCATTCGTTCGTTCGCGGTCGGCATTAATCCAGCTATTTACCTACACCGCCTCCAGTCATGCCCTACACTTCGTTCCGGGCATCGCCTTCCGGTTCCGTGCCCGAGGGATACACTGCCCTTGGTTCCAAAGTGCAGCGTATCCCCACCGGTAGGTTAGCGGTTTCTGCGTCCCCGTCCCGCCGTCCCCATGCCCGGATAAAACGGCAGCTATCGCTGCCGTTTATCCATTAGTTCAGTTGGTGGTTGCCGCACCTAGGTCGTGCAGTGTATGCTGGTGTAAACGGGAGGTTCGATAATGACTACCAGGAAAGTAATCCTCATCGGCTTGGCGCTGCTGATGCTCGGTGCCGGAGTGCTACTCTATTTGGACAGCCAGCAAAAGTATACCGGTGGGTATAAAAACGGTAAGTATCACGGTGCCGGCGTGATAGAGTACAGAAACGGTGACCGGTTCGAAGGTTACTTCCAGGAGGGCAAGGCAAACGGTTATGGCCGCTATTTTTTGTCAAATGGCGATGTGCTCGAAGGTATATGGGAAGAGCAAAAATATGTAGGTCCTGGTATATATACCTTTGTGGACGGTGAAAGTTGCGAGATAACCAGGGATGATGCCCAGCAGGTCGACAAGCTGTCAAAGTTTAAAATTTAGGTTTGCTTTGTCCGCCGGTGTCCGCCTTTGTCTGCGTATTATGGGGCATTGCTTTTAGGTCTAATAATGTTCGCCACAGCCTCCCCCACCCCTGCTTCACCCCCCCTCCCATCCCCAACCCCTTCCCTCCCCCCCTCGCACCCCGTCGGCCTCGCCCCGGTTATAGGGTGGGAGGGAAGGGGCTTTAATCCTTCAGGCCCGTTCCTAGTCAGTCCAGCTACCAGGTATAGCATAGACCGCCTCCAGGCCATGCCCGTCCACCGGTTCCCTTTCGGCTGGCACCGGGGATGGATGTGCCAGCCGGTTCCCGGGCATCGCCTGGAGGCTCCGTGGCCGCGGATACCCTGCCTGGGGGTCATAATATGCAGCGTATCCCCGAAGGTGGTTTGGTGGTTGTCGACAGTGCCAGGTCAGCGATGGTTAGTGCCAAACCCGGTCCTAAGGCGGATGGTAGTGGTTTCGGGTGTACATAACTACTATTCGCCGCAGTACCTCCCTGCGTTCGGGCCAGCCGCGAATAGGAGTTATGTACACCCAGGTACTGCCAGGTAAGAGGTCAGTAGTGGTTCTACCGAAGGTAGCATCAGCAAAGCTGATACCTTTATTACATTATTACAGTGCTCGCCGCACGGGCATTATAGTCTTGCCAGACGGGCTTATCTCAGTGCTAGCCGCACGAGCCTTATTATAGTCCTCGCCGGACGGGCATTATAGTCTTAGCAGACGGCTTTATATCAGTCCTCGCCGGACGGGCATCCTTCCACCCGTCCCTCCTTCGTCGGGACCGGCTCCAGGATAAAGAGCAGCGTACCTCCTGCGTCGGCACCCTGCTTACGGCTGGGCTCCTATCGTCGCCCATCCGATTATAGTTCTCGCCGCACGGGCATCCGATACCATGCCGCTCCACAACGGCTCCGCTACGGTCGTTCGTTCCTCTCTCCCTTCGCTGCGCCGTTGACTCCGGGGCATCGTATCGGATAGGAGAACGTACCCTCCGGTAGCCTGCCGGCCTTATGTTCCTGGTTGGCCGGCACCCTACCTCCGGGGCGCGCGCAAGTATGGAAGGGATAAGGCGGGCTTGGCTACGGTCGTCGTTCCTCCTCCCTCCGGCCTGGACGGATCCCGTCGCGGGGACGGTTGAGGCACTTAAGCGACGGCGTACCGGGGACGGGGGTATTGGGTACTCCGTCGCCTTTTCTGATTATACCGTCCCCGCGCCACCCGTCCAGGCGGCCCCCCTTATCCCTTATTTATGCGCGCGCAGAAATTCCGAGGCTTTGGCACCCAGGGATGGGAGAATCTCTGCTGAGTAGGCTGGAGATAGGCAATAATTTAGCCCGGATACCATTTGCAGGCACCGGGCTTATATTATGCTAGTTTAAATATTCGCGTCTTATCACGGTCAATGACCTTGATGTACTGGTCTCCAAAGATTTCGCGAAGTAGCTTCCCCAGGTCGAGGTCCCCATCTTCTATGGTATAGGTCTTAATGTTAAGTCCATAGGGTGGGTCTATCTCAATCTTTTCAAAATAGACATCATCTACATTGCTGTGGAAAGCGAATTCATCGGCTATGGTCCACCCATCATTATCCTCTGCCTTGATATACATTTGGTTCCTCCTCACTATGACCGCCTGGCTGGCGGGGCGGTCCGCAGACCGCCCATCATCATTAGTCCAGCCAACCTGCTTTCCTGTAATCATTGTAGTCTATGTCGTCATAGAATACCGTCATTTTATCCCCTACTTTGAACCAAGTACAACCATTATGTTCCTGAGGCTCTGCCTTATCACCTGCTCCTGCACGGGCCAGGGCATCTGCTGCGCTCAGCGCAGCCGGGGTAAAACTCAGTGCCGGGTTATCGGTGGGGAAAAAGTTGATTTTTATAGACGGTTTCAGTCCTACTTCCCCTCTGATAGTCTGCTCCAGCTGGTCTAAGACCTCCATAATACTTTTGTTCATACTTATCGCTCCTTTCATTATTCATTTATCTGTGGGTTAAGACACTGCCGGTCAGGGCTTGCTAACAGCAGCCTATCATCCCTGCGGCGGTCGTGTTCCATGTCGGCATAAATAGAATCGTCCATCGTGTCCGGACTAATAAGACGACCTGACTGGATACCTTCCGGTTCCCAGTCGTAGAACTCGCCAATCAGTTCCGACGGATTCATGGTGTAGTCCAGTGCCTCCTCAAGCAGATCGGCCAGGTGATCCAGCAGGTAATCCCTGACCTGGTTGCGCAGGCTGTCGATTGCTTCCTGGTCAGGTTCCCAGCAGTGGCGGCGGCGGTTATAAGTGGCGATACCCTCCGACCTGCCGCAGCTTAAGCATTCCTCGACCTCATCCCTGATGGCCTTCTGCAGTTCAGCCTGGTTGATAATGTGATATACCATTCTATTCCCCCCTTCTATCTTTCAGGGCAGGGGGGGCTTATGCCACCCCTGCTACCTGGTAAGCGAAATTCAATCCATAGTTCCGATAATGCGGACCGCCCGGGCCTCCGGTAACTTCCAGGTCCCTAACTTCCACCCGGATGCCCGCGTCCATAAGCGGTGCCACCTGGTCCGCCCGCTCCCGGGACAGGTACCCGATATGGCATGTTCGCCCTGTTGGTTCATGTACCAGCTCCACCCTGACTGCCGAGGAATCCGCCGGATTCTCCGGTTCACGCTGCAGTCGGGCAGTAATGCCGGACAGGCCGCGTCGGGATAACTTCTTCAGGATGTCCTGGCGTCCGTCATAACTCACACCGCGGACCTTCGTGTACTCTGGCTGCCGGGTCCGCATCAGGTTCCAGGCCACGGTCAAGGCTGATGACCGGGATAGTCCACCCTGGTAATGCAACCGGTTTGCCATTTGCATCAGCTTTGTTCTCATCGTCAGTCCCCCCTCTTATGTGGCTGTGCGCCCCTCTACTTATAATTATAGTGGCTTATTGCCACTATTGCAAGGGTTTTTTTATATTTATTTTGCCCGCTATCCCCGGTTACTCCGGGCTTTGCGGCCCGGCCGCCAGGGCAATGGATGCCGGTTCCACCCCCGGGCAGCTGCCCACGATTGTCTACCGCAACCCACGCGCCAGGTCCGTGAGGTATCACCGGATGCCCCACCGCCGGCACCACCATCTGATGCTACCAGCACCCCATCCCTGGGTGCCAGAGCCTAGGAACCCCTGCGCGCGCACAAATAAGGGATAAGGCGGGCCGCCTGGACGGGTGGCTCGGGGGTGGTAGACTTAGACAGGGCGACGGATACCCCATAACCCCATCCCCGGTACGCCGTCGCCTAAGTCCCTGGAACACCCCCGCGACGGGACCAGTCCAGGCCGGAGGTCATTCAGGACCCAAAGACCGGAGCCAAGCCCGTCTTATCCCTTCCCCGTTCGCGCGCGCCCCGGAGGTAGGGTGCCGGTCATTCAGGAACCAAAGGCCGGCACGCTATCGGAGGGTACACGGTCCCCTATCCGATATGATGCCCGGAGCAAATGCTGCAGCGGAGGTAGTCAGGACCCAAAAACCGTAGCGAAAGCATTTGCGGAAGGGCATGGTATTGGATGCCGGTGTGGCGAGCACTGAGATAAACCTGTCTGGTAAGACTGTAATGCCCGTCCGGCGAGGACTATTAATAAAGCCGGTGCGGCTAGCACGATAATAAGCCCGTCTGGCAAGACTGTAATGCCTTGACGCGAAGCGTAGGGATTTACCACTAACCAAACAGGTTGGCAGAACATTGTAAGTAGCACTAACCCATCGGCGGGGATAGGCTGCAGACCAGGAACTCGGGGCAGGGTATCCGCGGCCACGGAGCCGGAAGGCGAGGCCCTGGAGCAACGGTGGAGCGAAGGAAGTGAGGGACGAACGACAGTAGCGGAAGCGTTTGCGTAAAGGCCTGGCCTGGAGGCGGTGTAGGTAAATGGCTGGACTGATGCCGACCACGAACGGGTTATAAGATTGAAAGCCCCTTCCTCCCCCCTATAACCGGGGCGAGGCCGACGGGGTGCGAGGGGGGAGGAAGGGGTTGGGGATGGAGGGGGGTGAAGCAGGGGTGGGGGAGGCTGTGGCGGACAATAAAATTAATTTTACTGATGACGACAATATACTGTCATAGTGCCTGTGTATACTTGTGGTAGAAAATAATCGAATGGGGGTTTGCGAAATGGCTCATGAGGTAGAATCTATGTTTTATTTGCGCGAGGTTCCCTGGCATGGGCTGGGGGTAAAGGTTGCAGAGGCACCAGATAGTGCAGTAGCTTTAAAGACTGCGGGACTGGACTGGGAGGTGGCCCGGCACCCGGTATATGTTGATGGGAATGTAGTTGATGATTATTTTGCTAATGTGCGGATGTCCGATAAGAAGGTTCTCGGTATTGTGGGAAAGGATTACCGGATAGTACAGAACCGTGAGGCGTTTGCATTTACTGATAAATTGCTGGGAAATGACGGGGTGCGTTATGATACGGCCGGAAGCTTAAAAGGAGGCAGACGGGTTTGGATGCTGGCCCGGATGGATGGCAGGATGTTACTGGGGGAAGAGGTAGTTCCCTACCTGCTTTTTTCCAATGGTCACGACGGACGCCATGCGGTGCGGGTAGCTGTTACTCCGATACGGGTAGTTTGTCAAAATACCCTGAACCTGGCTTTACGGAAGGCAGACCGTTCCTGGGCTACCATGCATATTGGAGAGCTGGATAAGAAATTTGAGGAAGCTGCCCGCACCCTTGGTCTGGCTAATAGTTATCTGGATGAGCTTGGCCGGGAGGCTGATAGGCTTTATAAGGTTAAGGTAAATGAGTCACAGTTAAAGGAGCTGGTGGAAAAGGTTATTCCCCTGCCCCGTGATAAACGGCGGCATAACAGGGTTTATGAACTCAGGGAAGAACTGCTCACCCGCTATTATGAGGCTGAGGACTTAAAAGAGTTCAGGGGTACCGGCTGGGGGTTTATTGGTGCAGTCAGCGACTTGGTAAGTCACAGCCAGCCAAAGCGTATTACCCCTGTTTTCAAGGAGAACAGGTTTGCCCGGGTTACAGGAGGCAGCCCGGAGTTGGATCGGGCGGTCAACCTGTTGGTGGGGTAAACGGGGGGGAGATTAAAAATATAGGAGAAATTAACGAGGCTTTAGGAATTGGCAAAAAGTATAAGATTGATGGTAAAGAATACGAGGTATATTGAATCAGTGATTGAAGTGGACACAGAACAGATGTTTCTGGCTCGGATTTATTGTTGTGAGGTTAAGGGATAGGGCGGGGGTGATTCACTCGCCTTAATCATTTTCGCTTTCCTCTTTTTCCAATATGGCATTATGATGCAATGCTTGATTGTATGCCCCTGTAGCCGACCATATTATATTAGCTATAACAACTATGAATAAAAATATCGGTGCTTCATAGCCTGAGTTTTTCAAAATAGCTGTGTATAGAGTGGAAACACCAAATAACACGAGAATGCAATGTATTATAAAGTAAACAAGTGCCATTTTACCTTGACCGTTATAGACTTGCCCTAACCCTGGGACTATACAGGATAAAACGGCGGCCAATCCCTGATGGTTATACATTTTCATATGTCCCCCTCCTACCTTGTATATCCAGTCTATCAAATAAATATGAGCAGGGCAAACAGGTTATGAATACCTGTTTTTTTTATTTTCTGAAAGGTGGTGATTCGATGGATGAAATTAACCCCGAAAATGCGATACTTGCCAATCTTGTTTTTGGCATTGGCAACATAAAAACGCAGATGAAAGCTATCGAGGTGATGATGAAGGAAACGGCCTTAAAATCACAAAAACTTCTGCCCGGTGGGGATACGCTACAAACCAGGAACGTGAGGCAGGGTATCCGCGGGCACGGAGCCGAAAGGCGATGCCTGGAATGATATGGAGGGCATGGCCTGGAGGCGGTGTAGGGGCAGTACCACCATGCGCGTAGCGCAGCGGAGCTGTGTGGTGGTACTGCCCCGGTGCTGCGGGGACGGGGTAACCAACAACCTACCGGCGGGGAGCCTTCCTGCCAGAGGGAGCGAGTGAAGTCGAGCACAGGGAGCGAAGCGAGTAAAGCGAGACGGACCGAGCGACCGGAGCAGGAGGGCGGGCGGCCACGGAGCGGAAGGCGCATTCCCTTCCCGAAAACGGAGTGGAGGGGAGGGAATGCGCCTGGAGCGGGCCTGGGGGGCGTTCGACGCCTCCATCTGGCGAAGCCAGGCTGGAGGCGCGAAGCGCCCCCTATTTACATTATCCAGCATTCCCAATCAAAACGGTTTGGATAATAATACGTCGGTCCTCCGACACCATGAAAACTACCATCTATTGATAAAAAGTATTTTATCGGTGGATGGTTTTTTTTAACCTGAAAAGCCGGTAATAAAGCCCTTCTGCGTTTTTACGGAGCGGCTTTTCTTGTTT
>Ga0209723_1002579_pt1 | contig 23946 bp, 26 predicted proteins | sample BiotimSIPDNA_2_FD_185750 | JGI IMG/M metagenome (GOLD analysis project Ga0209723, IMG submission 185750) | Anaerobic biogas reactor microbial communites from Washington, USA - Biogas_R2 time_0 SIP DNA (SPAdes) (version 2) | ecosystem: Engineered > Bioreactor > Anaerobic > Unclassified | place...
GTATGTGAGTTTTTTGAGCCCGGCGAACAGTGGTTCATTATTAAATCCTCCGATTCTAAAATGTTGGCAACCTCTGTACGCGCGGCTAACAAAAAACCAGAGTATTGCGTACTCTGGTTCCTTCTCAATAGCGGGGAGCGGATTCGAACCACTGACCTCCGGGTTATGAGCCCGACGAGCTACCTCTGCTCTACCCCGCAATGGAACTGGTATTATAGGGGATTGGCATCGAAAAGTCAAGTGCGGGTTTTGGTATGGATCTAATGGGCAAAAGAATGACCGTCTGAGCCTGAGTTGAAAACAATGGTCCATGGAACAGACCTGTTAGAGATCGGTTTGCTGGATTCAGAAATGGAACCAAACCCACGAAAAGTCTACTGTGTAGGGGATGGTTGCCATGCCGTCCCAAATTATGAACCGGGTGTAATGACGGGAGACCATGGCAGGTGTCCCCTACAATTAGGCACTTGTTAGCGCTGGGCGAGCAGACCGGAACCAGCCAAGAGTTCCTGCAATTGCTGGGTTATTTCCTTGCGGCGGTTGGCCTGCACTTCGAGCGAGATTTCTTCCAGTAAGTTGGAAGTGTTTTCTTTAGCTTCTTCCAATAGCCTGAATCGAAACAGATTTTCTGCTGCAACCGAGTCCAGGATCAAGCGGTAGAACTGGATGGCGATGATATGCCCTTCGATTTTTTCAAAAATCAACTCGGGATCACCCTCAATAATAGGAACTGGCCAGGGCTCTTTTTCTTCCGCTTTTTCATGCTCTTGTTTTTCAACCAGGCTATCCTTTTTGCCCGGAAGCAGTTCGGTCAGCACTGGTTGATAATCCGTGTTGGATCCCATCCGACGATACGCCAGAATAGAGACTTTTTTCAGGTTTCCTTCTTGAAGACCCTGGTTCCACTCACGGATAAGTTTGGCTGCCACGTCATAATCCGGCAGGGAGCCACTGCTCAGACTCCCTAGAGGTGTAAAAGCCACCCCAACCTGCCGCAAAAGAGGTTGGATTCGTTGACCAAAGACCAGCACACGGATAGATTCGCCCGGGTTAGCGTCCAGATGTGCCTTTGTCAGATTAGCAAGATTCTTATTGTAGTGCCCCACGATGCCGCGCGTGCTGGCTATAACTGCCAGAATCTTATAATATTGTTTCGGTCGATAATCTGAGGGCTGCTCAGGCGCAGGCGCTGCTGCTTTTCGATTTGCAATTCTTCGAACCAATTGGGCAACTTCATTGAATCTCCTGGCGTATTCATCCAAGGAGCCTTGACGGTTCATTGCCATCTGCATCGTGCTCAAAGAGAGCACTCTAAGCGATGAAATCAGAGGCTCAATCGCACTGAGGTTCTCCAGGCGTGCTTGAGCGCGTTCTTTACCTTCAGACATAACCTTCCTTTAGGGAAGTTCGTAGGGGTCCAAGGACCAGATAAAGACCACTGCACCGCTCTGCCCCAATTTTTTGCCCTCATTAGCGAGATGGGGTTCATTAATATCACTGGGCATAGCGAGCCTGACACCCCGATGGATCATGACCTCCCCAGAGCAAGAAGAGCCAATAATATCGAGTACCTTAGGAAGCTCACTGGTCCGCACAGCTATGAACATGGTCAACTGGGACTGCCGCAGCATACCACCTCGTGTTTCCAAATAAGTGGCGGTGTAGCCTGAATTGATAAGTGAGGCCAAAACCTCATCTCCGCTTTTTCGTGGAACAACAGCCATGATCATTTTCATGAGATTCGTCTCTCTTTCTTCTCCCAATAGGAGATAAAATCGCCAAATTCACGAATAAGTTCGTCTTTAGTTTCTTGATTTATTTCACGGTTGTGCCTGATCCAGTCAACTGACTGCGCGGCATGATTGTGAATGTAAGTTAGCATTTCTTTTGAAAATTGCGGGATTTCTTCCGGGCTGATGGCGTCCATGAAGCCATTGGTGAGAGCATAAAAGAGGACTACCTGGTCTTCCATCTTGACAGGCTGGTTGGGACCTTGCTGTAAAATAGCTTCAACGCGCTTACCACGCTCGATCTGGCGTTTGGTAGCCTCATTCACTTCTGTACCAAAGCGGGCAAAGCGGGCAACTTCCTCGTACTGGCTCAATTCCAGCTTCAACGCCCCCACCACCGACTTCATGGCAGGTTCCTGGGCGGCTGAACCAACCCTTGATACAGATTTGCCAATATCGATTGCTGGCTTGCTGCCTTTGTTAAACGCATCTGCATCCAGCACGATCTGTCCATCGGTGATCGAAATCAGGTTTGTGACAATGTAACTGGAGATATCCCCTCGCTGAGTGGTAGCGATAGGCAGCGCCGTGATCGACCCACCACCATTTTCTTCATTTAATCGACAGGCTCGTTCCAAAAGACGAGAGTGCAGGTAGAAAATATCGCCTGGGTAGGCTTCCCGTCCTGGTGGTCTTCGTAATAGCAAACTCATTTCCCGATAGGTATCAGCATGTTTTGAGAGATCATCGTAGACTATCAAAACGTCCATCCCCAGGTCCAAAAAGAATTCTGCCATGGTCACGCCGGCATAAGGTGCCAAATAGCGCAACGCTGGCGGGTCGTCAGGGCTTGAGACGATGATGACGGTTTGGTTCATCACCCCGCCTGCCTTCAGGGTTTCGATTGCACTGATCACAGAGGTCTTTTTCTGGCTAATGGAGACATAAATACATTTGACATCTGTGCCTTTTTGGCTCAAAATCGCGTCTATACCAAGCGTAGTTTTTCCGACCTGCCTGTCACCAATGATCAGCTCTCGCTGTCCTCTGCCTAACGGCAACAAAGCGTCAATGATTTTTGTACCCGTGTAGAGGGGAGTGTCCACCGGCGCTCGATCGATCACACCTGGAGCAATACGTTCCACATAACGATATTCTGAAGGTATTACCGGTCTGTTTTCATCTAATTGGCGTCCGAGCGGATCAACGACCCGCCCTAAAAATGGGCTTCCAACCGGAATGCTCAGGCGCCTGCCGGTTGCTTCAGCAACGTCACCACCCTTGATGCCCGTGTCCGAACCTAACAAAATCACATCAACGTGCTTTCTATCCAGGTTCAGCACCATGCCCTGCACACCATTAGGGAAGGTGACCAATTCTTCCAGATGAACCATTGGCAGTCCACTCAGTGTTGCGATTCCGTTGCCGATATGCTGCACCGTACCAACACTTCGAATAATTACTTGGTGTTCTTGTTCGGCACTGGCTTTGACCAGTTCACTGAGAACAGTCTCTGTTTTCAGCTTCTGAGCTTCAGTTTTTAAACGTTTATCAGCGTCTTTTTTGACTTGGTCAAGAAACGCTTCAAAGTCAATGCCCAGGGGGTCATTTTCGTGCAGTCGTTCCGACAGCTCTTCCAAACAGGTCTGCGCCATCAGGTCGATATCAATCATCTTCGGGTGCCGCCAGAGTTTCTAAGTGTCTGCTGATTTTTTCTCGCAGAGAGGTTAAGTGAGTGCCTATGGAATTGTCTAAAACAATATCGCCTATACGCGCTCTTATTCCACTTACCAATTCAGGTTTGATTTGAATATCTAACTCGACTTCTTTATCTGCCAGAGCATTAAAAGTATTCACCAGTTTCATTTCTTGTTCGGTTGTCAATTCCTGCGGGACTGTTACCTGCACAGTTGGGATGCGCTCAGCAAGGGAATCACGAATTCCCTGCACCATGCGCATGTCTGTTTTACCCATGTTCCAGATGGTTTTCGTCAATTGGTCGATCAATTGTTCGTGAACTTCTGGAGGGGCGGTCTCACGCAAGGTATCATTCGAAATACTAATGATCGTATCAACCAGGTTGCTCTGTATGCGTTTAATATCAACTTCCTGCTCTTTGCGGGATTCACTGATTGCTTCAGTCATGATCAAATTTGCTTCCTGGCGGGTTGCTTCCAAAAGATTCCGTTGTTGTATCTGGCTGTTTTCATAAGCCTTTTCCGTAATTTGTTCTATTTCTTCATCCAGGTTTAGCAATCTGTCATTGATTTCCTGCAATTTTTCCGCTGCTCCTTCCCGATCTTTGAGCAAGGCTTCTCTGTTTGCTGCCTTTTCAACAGCCCGTTCTTCCGCCCTTTTGGTCATCGGTTTGAAAACCAGGAAGTACAGGACCACTGTTAAAACAAGGAAGTTGAATATTTCCCAGATGATGGTGCTCAAATCTAAATCGAGCATGGTTTAGCTCCCAAAGAAACGTGTTATCAGCGGGTTCGCGAACAAAAGCACAAGAACAACTAATAAAACATAAATTGAAGCTGTTTCAAGCAGTGCCATTGAGATCAGCATTGCAGTTCGCAATTGTGGAGCTGCATCTGGCTGTCTTGCCATGCCTTCCAATGCTTTTTCTGCGGCTTTACCCTGTACCCAGGTTGGGATCATCGTTCCAATCATGATCGCAACACCAGCAACAATTGTTGTTACAATGATGATCAGAACTTCAGGACTTAAATTCTCCATTAGCCATTTCCTTTCTATTTTTTCTAAATAATCTCTTAATTCCAGAGTTTTTTTCTTTTTTGATATTCATGTCTTCTTCATTGATTTCAACCGCTGAAGAAATAAACAGCGCAGCCAGGGTTGTAAGCACAAAGGCCTGTAATATACCTGAAACCATGGAAACTGCCGTTAGAGCAAGCGGGATCAGGTAAGGAACAATGGAAAAAACGATAGCTACGATCAAATCGCCACTCAACACATTCCCAAACAGACGCATGGCGAGTGAAAGCGTGCGGCTGAACTGACCGATCATCTCCACTGGCAGCATAAAAATTGGATTGGCAAATTCCTTGAGATAATTCCACGCTCCTTTTTTGATCATTCCATAGATGTGAACCGAAAAGACAACAATCAAGGCCAGCGCGATGGTAGTGTTTATATCTGCGGTTGGCGACTTCATTTGTGGAATAACGGAAACCAAGTTTGAAAAAAGCGTAAAAATCATTAGACTGCCCAACAAAGGAATATAAGGGTGCAGATCATCGACATCCATTGAGTCATCGAGGATCCCTATGATCAATTCCAGCAGGTATTCAAGCAAGTTTGGTTTGATCAGCTTCAATAAAAGCACGATCCCCACAATCAACCCCATTGTTATCCACGTGTATATTACGGTATCGCGGATCGGAATGATACCAAAGAGAGTGAATACGATTGGGTGTTGGATTACATCCACGTTACTGCTCCTTTGTTCCGGTTTTTTTGTTCAGACTGTTATTATAGAGGATTACCTGTGACCAGGTTGTGATTGTAATAGTGATCACCATCGGGATAACAGCGACAGGTTCGGTCTTCAATGCCAGGTAAAACAAAACCGCGACAGTGAATAAAACAAACGAACGTCTGACGAGAAACGCCCCCAAAACACCTTTTTCAGAAGCCGTCTGAGGGTCTATTGCCTCCACATTCTTCTTCAGCCATTGAAATGACAGCACAGACCATCCGGCAGACATAATAATCCACAGGACGATCCACAAAATTTTCATGCTTTCATTCGTCATCATAATTTCGCCATTTGACAGGCGTTTGCCCGTCTTTCCTGGCTTCCATTTCCTTATTCATCATATAAAACTCATATCTAAGGTACTTTGCCACTGACGCGATTGCAGAAATCAGTCCGACACCCAGCAAAATAAAGGTCCAGAGCACACCGGTTTCGTAGCGCCTGTCAAGAATGAATCCAAACAATGGTCCAGCCACGATTGGGATGGCAATTTCCCAGCCGATTGTCGTTGCTCGCAGATCCCGGGAACTGAACAGCCGTTTGCGCCTGATCGAAACGCCTTCGTTGTTTTCGTTTCCGTCGTTTTGACGATTTTGCTCAATCATCTAGCCCTTAGTGAGTTGTTAATATGCTAACCAGGTCGTCTTTTAACGTGAGAATGCCCTCTCTGACCTGTACTGTTTTTTCTTCTTCATCCTGCCGGTACTTAAGCTCTCCATCACCAGTTGCAGTAACAAGGGGAGCATGCCCGGGACGGATACCCAACCAGGACCCATCCGCCAGCCATACTTGCAGGGAACTGATGTTTTCCAGTTTCAATCCGCCTGAACCAAGGCTCAAAACTTCTACCGTCAGGCTGTTCTTTTTTTCATCCAACGGGCTCATCCACTGGCTCCTCTTGACTTTTTGTTTCCTCAGAGTCAGCATCCATCGATTCGGCTTTTCTAAGTACATCGTCGATGGTTCCGGTCATGTAAAATGCCTGTTCAGGTAAGTCGTCGTGCTTACCGTCCAATATCTCTTTGAATCCACGGATGGTCTCTTCAATCGGAACAAAAGCACCAGGGCTGCCCGAAAAAGCCTCCGCGACAATGAAAGGTTGAGACAAAAACCTCTGAATTCTACGGGCACGGATCACAATCTTCTGATCAGACAAAGATAATTCTTCCATACCCAGAATTGCAATCAGGTCCTGCAGTTCGTCATAACGCGCCAGCGTTGACCGAACCTGCATGGCAACATCGTAATGTGCTTTTCCAACCAATTCCGGGGATAACAGATTTGAAGTGCTCTGCAGGGGGTCGATGGCGGGATAAAGACCCATCGAAACCAGCCGCCTTGAGAGCACGGTAGTCGCGTCTAAATGAGAAAAGGTTGCCGCAACAGCCGGATCGGTCACATCGTCTGCCGGAATGTAGACCGCTTGAACAGAGGTGATACTGCCATTGCTGGTTGAGGTGATCCGTTCTTGCAGCAAGCCCATTTCCGAATCAAGCGTTGGTTGGTAACCCATTTCACTGGGCAGGCGACCCAACAAGGCTGAGACCTCAGAACCAGCCTGGATAAAACGATAAATGTTGTCAATGAAAATCAGGACAGGGCGGCTTTCTTCATCCCGGAAGTATTCAGCCATGGTAAGGGCCGTAAAAGGTACTCTCATTCGGGCACCAGGGGGTTCGTTCATTTGTCCGAACGTCAAAATGGCAGAGTCGATCAGACCGGAGGCGTTCATGTCCAGCCACATGTCGTTGCCTTCACGGCTGCGTTCACCTACACCGGAAAAAACGACAATGCCAGAGCTTTTTGTGATCGTATTATTCATCAACTCGAGCATCAAAACAGTCTTGCCAACACCGGCGCCGCCAAATAAGCCAACCTTGCCCCCTTTGGGATAAGGGGTCAGCAAATCGATCGCCTTGATGCCGGTTACGATCATCTGTCGTGAAATTACCTGTTCATTGATTGCCGGGGCTTTCCTGTGAATAGGCGAAACTTGTTCGATATCGAGTGGACCTTTGCCATCAATTGGTTGCCCCAGGACATTGAACAGGCGACCAAGCGTTTGCCGCCCGATGGGCACTTCAATCGGTTTTTCCAGATCAATAACGGTCATTCCCCGTCGTAAGCCAGCAGTGGAACCCATGGCAATGGCACGGACGACTTTTGTGCCTACATGCTCCTGGATTTCCAAAATCAGGTCTTCACCTGAGCGTCTTTTTATGAGCAGCGCATTGTAAATAGAAGGAAGATTGCCTGATTCAAACTCAACATCAACTACGACTCCCACGAGCCGAATGATCCTGCCGTTGTTTTTTTGCTCTTCCTGGACAAACTCCACTACGCTGTATGACCCTTCACCTTGAATTTGCCTGAAATCAACTCAGACATCTTAGTATTATGCCAGATATGAGAAATGATGTCAAAAAACAAAAATGGCAACAGATATCAGAAAAATCTTGTTTTTTGCTTTTTTCAATTTTCTCGCTTCTTCAGAACTCTAATGACGTATAATTAACGGTCACGAATAATTTAGGAGCAGTAAGATGAAAATATCGTTAACCGGCATTAAGCCGACCGGGAACATTCATATCGGCAATTATTTCGGCGCAATTAAACCTGCCCTGGCTTTGACCGAGAAATATTTTGGGGTTTATTTTGTTGCCGATCTGCATGCCCTCAACAGCAATCCAAAACCAGCAGAATTGCAGCAGCTCATTTATGAGGTTGCCGCTTCATGGATGGCTTTTGGGCTGGATACAGAAAAAGCGATTTTCTTCCGACAGTCAGATATCCGTGAAATTCCCGAATTGACTGCCATACTCTCCGCTGTGACACCCAAAGGCTTGATGAACCGCGCCCATGCCTACAAAGCAATGATTGATAAGAACGCTGAAATGGGTCGCGACCCTGACGATGGTGTGAATATGGGTCTGTTTACCTATCCCATACTGATGGCTGCCGATATCCTCCTCTACGATTCCGATGTTGTTCCTGTCGGGTTGGATCAGAAACAACATATCGAAATTACCCGGGACATAGCCGAAAATCTCAATCGAATTTACGGAAAAACACTTAAGCTTCCGGAAGGCATAATCGCTGAAGAGGTGAAAGACGTTCCGGGTATTGACGGGCGTAAAATGAGCAAGAGTTATGGCAATACTCTTCCAATATTTGCTCCAGAAAAAGCTTTACGCAAACAAGTAATGCGCATTGTCACCGACAGCACGCCGCCTGAAGATCCTAAACACCCTGACAGTGACAACCTCTTCCAGATTTTCAAGTTTTTTGGGACACCTGAAAGGGTCGAAGAAGTTCGGCAGCTTTACATCAACGGAGGTCTTGCCTATGGCACTCTTAAACAGGAACTCTTTGAAACAATGCTGACCACTTTTGGACCCATTCGCGAGCGATTCAATTACCTGATAAATAACAAGTCGGAAATTGACGCTGTTCTTGCCAAAGGTGCTGAAAAAGCACGCGAAATTGGACGCCCAGTGCTTGCCAAGGTGCGTAGAGCCGTAGGAATTGATCTGTAGTGATAACGGAAAACCTTGAAACATCCGTTGCTCATCTTGATCAAAGCCAGCGCTCCAAGCTCAGTTCTCGCGCTGTCAATTTAGCGTTAATCGCCAATATAATTCTTGCGATTCTCAAAACCACGGTGGGCATTTTCGCTCGTTCTGCCGCTCTGCTTGCGGATGGTATCAACTCCACTTCCGATGTGGTCTACAATCTGACGGTGGCGTTTATGATTCGCGCGTCCCGAAAACCAGCAGATGAGGAGCATCCTTACGGTCACAGCCAGTTTGAAAGCATCGGAGCGCTCGTTATTGGAGCGTTTATCATAACGGCTGCGTTCACGATCTTCTGGAATTCAATCCAATCCCTGGTTGATTACTTGCAAAGGACTGCTGATTTCATCCCCAGTAATCCAATTGCGCTCTTTGCAGCTTTATTTACGATCCTTTTGAAGGGCGCTCTCTTTTTATATACGCACAAGCTTGGTCAGAAAACAGACAACCCGACTGTTATGGCCCTTGGCACGGATCATCGAAATGATATATTTTCTGCTGGAGCTGTGGTGGCAGGTACCCTGGCGAGCCGGTTCGGTCTTTATTGGGCTGATCCCCTGGCTGGGGCAATTGTTGCTGTGATCTTTTTGTTGTCAGGAATTGAAATTCTGCGTGATTCAACCGACATCCTGATGGATACAGTTCCAGGGAAATCCTTGGATAAACAGATTCGTTCCGTCCTCAAGGATGTGCCCGGCTTGGAAGGCATTGAACAAATCCAGGCGCATCGTTTTGGACAATACATGGTTATCAACACAACAATTTTCGTTCGCGGCGATGTCAGTGTGTATGATGGACATGAAGTTGCCGAAGAGGTTGAGCGCAGGCTGATGAAAGCGTTCGACTATTTCCAGGCAGTCCACGTTCATTATCACCCAAAACCAAAATCATAAATTACGACACCAAAATTGCTCTCAAGTTTTGGTATCATTTAGGATACGAAATGTAAAAAAAGGAGAGTGATATGAACGATTTTCAATTCTATAACCCTACCAGGATTATCTTTGGTGCTAGAAGCATCGCAAAAATCAAGAAACTGATTCCGCGTAAAGCCCGGGTCCTGATGCTTTATGGCGGTGGCTCGATTAAGAAAAATGGGGTTTACATGCAGGTCGCCGACGCGCTGCGCAAACACGAGCTCTTTGAATTTGGCGGGATCGAACCTAACCCGGATTATGCTACTTTGATGAAAGCTGTTAAAGTTGTCAAAAAGAATAAAATAGATTTTCTTCTGGCAGTTGGTGGCGGCTCGGTGATTGATGGAACAAAATTTATCTCTGTCGCCTCTCATTATCAAGGGGACGATCCCTGGGACATCGTGTCTCAAAAAATTGGATCTTCTCTAAAAAAAGCCCTGCCGATCGGAGTTGTGCTCACCTTGCCAGCTACCGGCAGCGAGATGAATCGCAATAGTGTCATTTCCAATCGTGAAACAGGTGAAAAATTATCTTTTAGCAGCGAGAAGGTCTTTCCAAAATTTTCCATTCTTGACCCCAAGGTGACTTATTCTTTGCCCAAAGAGCAGATTCGAAATGGACTGGTGGATGCCTACGTGCACATCTTGGAACAATACCTGACCTACCCGGTTGGCGCCGTGGTGCAGGATCGCCAGGCAGAAGCCCTGCTGATGAGCATCCACGAGATCGCCGACTCTGCAATGCAGACCGACCCTCCGGACTATGACGCCCGCGCAAATTACATGTGGGTATGCAGTAACGCGCTGAATTATTTGATCGGTTCCGGCGTTCCACAAGATTGGGCGACACATGGCATTGGTCATGCCTTGACTGCTCTTTACGGGCTGGCGCATGCCGAATCGCTGGCAGTGGTATTGCCCTGGCTGCTCTGGTATAAGCGGGAGCAAAAGCAGGAAAAACTTTTGCAATATGGATATCGGGTGCTCGACCAGAAAATGCAGAAATATTCAGAACGTATCGATCGTACCATCGAAGCGCTGGCTTCTTTCTTCCACAGCCTGGATATGCCTACCACCCTGACCTCTTATGGATTGGACTCGGATAAGGTAGCCGAAGAAGTCGGAGCCAAGCTGGAAGCCGAAAACTTCGTGAGAGGCGAACACCGCGATGTTACCGGTGCAGATGCGGCGATAATCTTGCGAATGAGCTGCTAAAAACATTGCTCTCTGTTGTATGTTTGCTATTCGGGACGGCATGCAAGCCGTCCCGGTTTCTTAAAGCCATGCTCTATGTCTACTCAACTGCTTTCGCGATCAATCGTTTAACCTCAGCCGCAATTTGGTCATTCCATTCGGTCAAGGCGTAGGAAGTTGGCCAGAACGCGCCGTCATCCAGTTTTGCTTCCGAGCTAAATCCCAGCGTGGAATAACGCTCATCAAAGCGCTTTGAAGCCTGGAAAAATGTGATGACCTTGCCATCCTTGGTATAAGCAGGAAAACCATACCAGGTCCTGAAACTCAGCGAGGGGAAATTCTGCTTGATCAGTTCATGCAAGCTGATCGCAATTTTTTTATCGTCTGCTTCCATCTCATTGATTTTCTCAAGGACTGCCTGTTCACCATCGGTCTTGCTCTTTAGAGATTTTTCTCGCTTGATTTCTTCAGAGCGTTCTTTCATCGCTTTTTTCTCTGCTTCAGAAAAACCTTCGGCAGTTTTTTTGTTATCGTTTTTCACATTTTTTTGTGTCATCTTAAATCCTTTCACTACCTTCAGAGACTGCTGAAGTATTCATTATTTTGATACATTGAATGTGATTTTACAAGTTTATGTAAAACGCCGATGGTCACCTACCTTCACAAAGCAGGTAAACAGACGAGGATCCGCTTCACCCAGCTCTCGTAGTATTTAATGTACGTGTGCAGCTATGAACGTTTGAATAGATTGCGAAGCAGGGAGAAAAGCAGTTTGGCTAACATCAATAAATAATAAAACCAGTTGAAAAGGAAAAAGTTATCTTTGGCAAAGTGTTTGCGATAATACAGATAATACGATCGATGCCATTGAAAGATACTTTTTACTGGCTGAGCTTTTGAACCACCCTCACCAGCAAAATGGATGATGCGGCTGATTGGCACGTACATCACCTTCCAGCCTTTTTCCCGGGCACGTTTGCAATAATCACTGTCTTCCTGGTATGCAAAGAATTGCTCATCAAAATCCCCAACCTGTTCCCATGTTTCGCGTCGGATGAACATACACGAACCTGAAACAGCCTTGACTTCAGCGATCTCACCTTCAGGCAGCCAGGCTTGCAAATAGCCATTCAAGGTTTTATTCTTTGGGAACAACCTTCCAAGCCTCAAGAAGTACCCAATCACTTCACAGGGTCTTGCTTCCCCTCTTCTGGATTGCTTTTGGAAACTCCCGTCCTCATTAAGTACTTTGGGAATGCTGATCCCAACATCCGGGTTAGCTCTAAGATATTGGATCTGTGGGTTGAAGCAATCTTCCTGCAGCAGGGTATCGGGATTAAGCAAAAGCATAAATTCACCTTTTGCAAGGTGAAGCATTTGGTTGTTCGGCTTGGTAAAACCAACATTTTCCTTGTTAAGAATAACTTGCACTTCAGGAAATTCTTCGTGCAACATGGCAGCCGTGCCATCATTGGATCCATTGTCAGCCACAAAGATCTCATATTCACCATGCGGTGGAAATTGTCGTATTGATAATAGACACTGTTTCAGAAAATTGCGCGAATTAAGCGTCAGGATGCAGATAGACAGCTCAGTCATCGCTTTTTTCACCCTTCTTTACAGGACGCGAGGCTTCAGACTCCTCTTTTGCTGTTTTTAGTATCAGAAAGTGGTAATTGAGAGCATGAGTCAGGTGTGCGCCAAAAAATACAATATATCCAGTGAGGTACATCCAGGTCATCAGAGCAATAATGGAGGAGAGTGAGCCGTAGACAGGCTCGTAGTTTGTAAAACCTGTAGCAAGCGCCCATGACAATGCCCGTGTTGCCAGCTCCCATAGCCCTGCCGCAACCAGTGAGCCAATCAGGCGTGCCTTGAAGAAAATCGATTTATTGCGGGGAATCCAACTATAGATCGCAAAAAATAATAACAATTTTAGTACCAGTGGCAATACCCATCTCAGCCATTCATAAAGTCGGGTTTTTACCAGGAAAATTCCATTGAATTGAAGTTGATCGATTGAAAATATGCTCTTGATAGTATCAATAGATATTGAACCCAAAAATAGCACAATAATCACCAGGAAGATCACCAATGCCATTGCACGGCTCTGGATAAAACCCGGGTTTCGTCCTTTAGGGAAAGCGCGGTTGACATTGACAATGATTTTGTCGAAGACATTGCTGGCAGACCAGATCAAACCAACGAGTGCAACGACAGTGAAAGCACCTCGTTTTTCCAAAACACCTCTGATCAAATTATTGATAAAGGTCGCGGAGACTGGTACGAATTCGCGGATTGCCTCCAATAGTTTTTCCTGCACCACTGCCTGCTCAAGGAAGGTTGAAGCAATAGAGACGGCTGCCAGTAAAATTGGAAAAATTGAGAACAAAGCGTAATAAGACAAACTCGCTGCTGCCTCTGGACCGCGCATCATGGAAAAATTGTTGAATGTATGTCGAATGATGCCCAGTGTTCCACCACTGAGTTTATTCCCTTTGTAGTAAGCCTTTTTCAGGGACTCACGGGCTCGACCAAAACGATCCTTTACTTTATCCAGAAATTTTTCATTCCCGTCATTCAAACTTTGCATGGGTTGATTATAAGCGAATCGAGAGAAGAAATTTTTGTCTACAGCCAGATTTGTCCGCCGCGAGGCATTGCAGGCAGCTTCATTTCTCCGGGCTGCAGCATAAGGCTTGCCTCACCAAACAAGCTTTTGAGGTGCTCAAGCCCATTGGGATTAATTAAATTGCTTTTCAAAATAAAACCATTCGGCTGGTCTATACGACTGGCAGTCACAACGACTCGTTTCTCACCCAACAAGCGCTGGAAAACCAGCAGATCATCATCCCAGAAAAGCACCTGGAAACTTCCTTCTGCTAAAACGTCGCTTTCTTTACGAGTTGAAATCAGTTTCTGGTAAAAGGCAAGCAAGTCCTTATCCCATCTGTCTTCGTCCCATGGGAAGCAGTTGCGCTGCCCAAACCCAGGCTCATCAGTTAACCCGATTTCGTCGCCATAGTAGACACACGGAACGCCCGGGAAGGTGAACTGGATCATCACTGCCAACCGCACCAGATCCTGATCCTGGTTCAACAACGTATGAATACGGCTGGTATCATGACTGTCGAGTACGTTGAATTGCTGTAAGGCAACAGTCCAGGGAATAGCAGCAAGGTTTTCCTGCCAACTTCTCACCAAAGCTTCTGTGCTTAGCGGTTTTTCTGAAGTTAGCACCGCTTCACAGCGGAGAGCTTCAACCTCGAAACCCTTCAACCAGTTCAATAGCGGTTGGCTAAAACCAGTGTAATTCATCACGCCATCCCAGGTATCTCCTTGCAGTTGGTCTGCCGCTTCAAAGAAGTTTTCTCCCATCAGGTAACTTTGGGGGTTGGTCCGTTTCACTGTCTTTCGGATGGCAGGCAGCACATCACGATCCAGCTGTTGTTCGTCATAACGACCAAGCATATTGCCAACATCCACCCGCCACCCGTCAATGCTATAGGGTGGGAGCAGCCAGCTGGCAAAAACGCTGGTCTCGCTTTCAAACATTTCTGTTCTGAGAGCCGGGTCGCTGTAATTGAGCTTAGGCAAACTGCCAAAACCCATCCAGGAAGCATACTTTTTCTCTTTATCAAAGAAAAATGCCGATCGGCGTGGACTGGTGGGGTCTTCGACGGCTTCTCGAAACCAGGGGTGCCCTGCGCCGCTATGGTTGGGAACAATATCCAGAATGTAGCGCATGTCGGCATCTTTCAGAGCTTTGGAAAGAGAAATTAAGGCTTCATTCCCGCCAAGGGTTGGATCGACATTACGAAAATCGGCAACATCATAGCGGTGATTGGTGTACGCGGTAAAAATCGGGTTGAGGTAAATTGCGTTGATCCCCAACGTTTGCAGATAATCAAGATGGTCCTTAATACCCTTCAGGTCACCGCCGTAAAAAGGGATGTGTTTGCGGTCTGTCTGCACCGTTTGACCCCAGGGGTAGGTCTTGCGGCTGTAACCGGGGTATGCCTCGATTTCGCCTTCAGGGTCATTGCCTGGATCACCATTGGCAAACCGATCAGGAAAAATTTGATAAAAAACTGATCGACTCAGCCAGGAGATTTCCGGGTTGTTTGCGAGGAGTTTGAAATCAAAAGACCCAACAGGAACAGATGTGCTTACGCCGGCTGCATTCAGCCACCAGATCCTTCCTTCTGCCTGGATCCCAAATCGATAGGGTACCTTTGGTTCGTTGACAAGAAGCTCACCTTCCCAAATATTCATCTGGTTGCGGCGTTCAATCAGGCTCATAGTTTGTAATTGCTGCTCGCCATTGGGAATAGTACGCAGGATAATCTGATCAGGCTGCCCGGAGGCTGGCACCTCAAGGCGAACCCTTACCACCTCACCCAGGCTCGGGTAGGGGTTCGAGACGTGATCGCGGGTGCCTGTGTGAAGGATTTGCCGGATCCATTCCGGAGCTTGTTCTTGAAAAACAGGTGCTTGTTTGATTTCCATAGGCGCTAATGATACCAAGATTTGGAAGGTTTTTAAGGGCAAGTAGATGGCGATTCAACATCGCAAATCCTGACACTATCCAATGTTTGCTTCAATCCTGGAGTATCAGGAGAGAATCAGTCTGCAAGTTATCTCGATTAAGTTCAGCTGCCTGGACTTATCTATTCGTCTTCCCTGGAGTGAATCTTGAATTCTTCAGGAACCGGCATGCTGCCTTCCCAGACCACGCTTCGAAAATCTTCAGGAGAAGTATTACCTTCTGAATTTATCAACAAAACCTGCGATTCCTCGTTCAAGCCCATTGCTTCGCGCAAATCCCGCGCGCCCTCATGCTCCATGGTGTACATCAACGCACCCAGCGTGACTGCGCCGGATTCTCCAGAAACAATGAATGGATCGTCTGGTAATGGGGTCGTGTATACTCGCATCCCCTTTGCTGCTACATAGTCCGGGCATTTAGCAAAGTAATCAGCACAGTTATAGAGCGTTTCCCATGCCAGAGGGTTTGGGTCGCCACAAGCCAGACCAGCCATGATGGTATCTAATTTGCCAGTGATGTTGTGCGGCTTTCCATCACCTATGCGCATTGATTCGTACAGACAGGCTGCCTTGGTGGGTTCAACCACCATCGAAAGCGGCACGTTATCTTCAAATAATACAGAGTAAAACCCAATTGCGGCGGCTGCCAGCGATCCCACGCCTGCCTGAACCAAAAGGTGTGTTGGTCGGCTCAACCCCTGCCCTGAGAATTGCTCCTGTGCCTCAACGAACATGGTGGCGTATCCTTGCATGATCCACCTTGGCACATCCTCATAACCCTCCCATGAGGTGTCCGAGATGATTTCCCAGCCATTTTTCTCTGCATCGATCGTTACTTGCCTAACAGCATCGTCATAGTTACCGTCCACGACAACTACCTCTCCACCTTGTCGCTCAATGCCGCGAATGCGGTCTTTGGTGGTAAGTGAGTGTACATAAATCATCGCCGGAAACCCCATTTTTTGTGCTGCCCAGGCAACGCCAGTGCCGTGATTGCCATCGGTTGCAGTCGCAAAAACCGGGTGACCTAATCTCTCGCGGTGCTCGCCATCCAATTGCAGCAATTCTTTCAGCGAGAGCTCGTCATCCTTGTAACCTCCGCGCTCCAGCAGTTTCCGATAAATCGCGTAAGCACCACCCAGTACCTTGAAAGAGTTGAGGGAAAGACGAGCGGACTCATCTTTGACCCAAATGCCCCCAACTCCAATCCGCCTTGCCAGGTTGGGAAGACTTTTTAACGGACTCATGCGATAACCAGGGATGGCGCTGTGGAGCCTGCGTACTTTTTGGGGCAAACCATGTGGAAACAACTCTGCCGCCAGCTTGGATTTAGGGTTTTCCAGCGCGTGCTTATTCGCCAACCATTGAATTGGGACTTCTGTCATGCATACCTCGCGGATTGTATTGTTGTATCTGTCAATCTTATCATAAAGCAATCCTGTCTCACTTCGTCTAAAATTGTTTTCCAGCGAACACTTCAGGTACAATTTCTGAGAGGCAACTATGAAAACAGAAATTATCCAGGAATATTACCGACAACGCGGTTTGGGCTGGCCAGACCAGATGAGTGCTCTGCTCTTTTATCTTTCTGAAGTTGGCGAGCTGGCTGAAGCCTACTTAGCAATCCAGCCTGTAGAACTGACCAGAGAGGAACAGGAACTTCTGAAAGCTTTTGCGGAGATAGGTCTGCAAGCAGATGAAATTGTCTCGCGCAAACCAGGTTGGATCCGAAACAATGACCGAACCCGAAAAGAAAACATCGCTCACGAAGCCGCTGACTGCAACATGATGCTCTCGGTATTCCTGGAAACGTGCCTGGGGCAATCTCCTGATGATGCCTTGCTTGAGAAAATGGCGTTAAAACTTGGTCATCCCGTCATCGAAAACGAGATGTAAACTGACCATCGATTGTTGCCAAAGCTTTGTTCGTGTTTTATAGAAGAGCCTGGTAGACGTCTATTGCCCTGCGGGAGAAGCAGCAGAAAATTACCTCTTCAACGCTTTTCAGATCAGGGTCAATTGATCTTACCGTCTCAATAGCAATCCTGGCCGCTTCCTCGATTGGGTAGCCATAAACACCGGTACTAATTGACGGAAAAGCAATAGATTTAAGCCCATTTTCCTCAGCCAACTTCAAGCTGTTAAGGTAACAATTCGCCAGCAGCTCAGCTTCCCCATTTTGCCCACCATGCCAAACCGGACCAACGGTGTGGATCACAAAACGCGCTGGCAGGTTGAAGCCCGGTGTGATTTTTGCTTCACCCGTTTCGCAGCCATGCAGCGCCCGGCAGGCAGCTAAGAGTCCTGGTCCTGCCCCTCTGTGAATAGCCCCATCCACACCTCCGCCTCCCAACAATGACCTGTTGGCTGCATTCACAATAGCATCAACATCTAATGTTGTAATGTCTGCTAACATCGCAATAATATTCGCCACCCTTTTGCCTCGTTTACTTATGAAGGAATTACATTTCTTCGGTGAGCGGGCTAAAACCCTCACCCAAAGCTTCGTTAGCATGCCCCACAGACATGAATGCGTCAGGGTCTGCTTCCTGCACAATCGTTTTTAGCCTGATAACTTCAGCAGCTGTCACAACGCAATAAATAATCGGGCGACTTTTTTGTGTATAGCCGCCTTTTGCGTTGATAATGGTAGTGCCTCGTCCGAGCTGGTCACTGATAGCGGCTACCACCTTCTCTGTTTCATCAGTGATGATCATCGCTTCACGAATCAAATTGCTTCCCTGGGTCACAAAGTCAGCTGCAGCACCGCTAAGGTAAATCATGATCAAACCATACATGGTTTTTTCCCAACCAAAGAAAAAACCCGCCAATAACACTGCGAATGAATCGGTGAGCATATAAGCCAATGAAATTGACATACCCAGCCGCTTGTTCAGAATGCGCCCCAGGATGTCCGTTCCCCCGCTGGTACCACGACCGAGATAAACCAGCCCCAAACCGATGCCTAAAACAATGCCGCCGTAGAGCGTGTTGAGCAAGATGTCATCGGTGATTGGAGCAGTGCCAGTTATCTCGATCAAAATATCTGTAAAGACGGTATAGGAAACCACCGTAAGAATGGTGCGAACTGCAAAGCGAGGTCCGCCCAAGTAGCGCCAACCCAAGATGAAAAGAGGAATATTTGCCAAAAGGGTGACTGCACCAATAGGCCAGCCCATCAGATAATGAAGCAATTGGGCAATACCGCTGATGCCGCCGCTAACTAATTGAGCGGGGACCAGGAATGTACGCAAAGCCAGTGCCTGTACGAACCCACCCAAGATGATCAAGCCATAATCTCTCAGGGATCGCCAACTGAAATCTAACTGGCTGAAAAAACCTTTGACCTTACCCATTCCCAGAATGTGCTCCTAAGTATCTCCAATGGCAAGCTGCCTGAAAAGGGATTATAAACCAAACCGCCCCTTACGGGGCGGCGGATAGTGTTGGCTAATTATTTACTCAATTCTTGAATATTAATATTAATATGTAGCGATAAAGTTGGGAACCGTCGGACATAGCCATGGGACCGTCTGAAACATTTGAATCAATGTTCATCTTCACACCACCCCAGGTCTCATCATGACCGCCTGAATATTGCAGTATTCGTTGATGATTGATCCAATAATCATTCGATAGATATCGCAAATCCCAGACAGTTTCATATTGTCGAAAACCAGGTGTTTTATACCATTCAGCGATCCAAACCGCTGAAGGGGGCTTTGCAATGTTGTAGTACCGATTGTCGTTGATTCCGCTGGAAGTTGAGTACAAACCAGAGTAAGTCCCCAACTGTGAAAGGCGGGTTGTCCATCCGGTTAAGTAAGCTCTCGCTGCGGCTGAACAGCTGCTCGAATACGCAAAATGTTCCAAATCCAGGTAAACAATGCCGCCAGAACCATCTGGTTTGGTTAGACCAAGCTCTTTCATGCGCGCTTGGGCTTGATTTGCATTATTTACCCCATATTGATAAGCCTCTTCCACATCATAAGGAAAAGGATATTTGTAACTGGTGCATGGAGCCTGGTGACCAACCCAGGTAGGAATCACCTTCCACCCCTGTGCATTAATACTCTGAATATATGAGGCAGTAATTGCTGAATTTGAACAGAAACGTGAGATACCTCCGAAATAAAGGTTGACTGCTTTGTAGGGGCTGCTGGTATACCAAGTTTGCAACTGGCTTAACGTTGGAACCTCACACTTATCAAACGCATGCCCAATAAAAGTACCACCAACAGATCCTGACAGAATTTGCTTTTCACCCAAATCAGCCTGAGAGGTCCCAGCGCTTGTAGTAAAAGATTTGGTTACCGAAGTCAGCCCACCTGGCAGACTAACAGTTACCCACTCCAATCCACCACTCTGGCTTCTTACCATTTGCCAACTGGATTCACAGATGATGTCAAGCTTATCATCATCTGCCAGATGGTTTTCACATACCCCATCTTTCATAGTTATCCATATATTCTGAGCATCTTGTGTTTGGATTTTACTAATGTGTTCGGAGGATGTCTCAGGGATTTGTTTCTGATTTGATGGGGGCAGAATAGGCAAAATACCAAAGCTCTCCAGTTCAATTATTGTCTTTGCAGTAGAACTGGGTTCAATTCCTACCAAATAATCGATACTCTTAGCGTCTTCCTCCATTGTTTTTATGGGTAAATACACCCGACCATCTGACAAATTGATTGGTAAACTAAGCTGAAAGGCTCCAGATTCAAGTACTTCAGGAAGGTTTATTTCGACTAAATTCCAACTATTACCGCCATCCTGAGTGCGATAGAGCGATTCCGAGCTTGCCGGGTTGAGCATATAACCAACTAAAGGATCAAGAAAAACAAGTTTCTCTGCTACTGGTACTTCTTTTTCTGACCAACTTTTCCCGCCGTCTTCACTAATAAAGAGCGTCCCAATACTGAAGTTGCTGCTAGAAGATTCCTTTACCAGCACCATTGCAGTGCGTTCATCCAGCCACTGCATCTGGATTTCACCAAATGGTTGGTAAAACTGTTGGTTTATTTTTTCTTCTAGGTCTCCCGAAACAGGCGACCAGGCAGTGCCTTTTGTAGTGGTCTTGACAATCTCCAACTCAAGGCTTAATTCCGTCTGCGTAAAATAAAGGGCATATCCCAGATCGGAGGCGGGAAACGAAACCAGTAAGTAAGGCTCAACCAAGGCACTGTCCGGAGTTATATCGCTCCATTGGTTGCCTCCGTCTTTGGTGTGGTAAAGCCTGGAGCCAGATTTCAACCACAGTTCATTCTTGCTGATCAATCCGATTTCAATATCGCTTGGATTAAGCTCTTGATCAGCCTCAGCTGGAAACGTTTGTGCTTGAGTAAATTCGAGCGGGATCAAACTTATCAGAAACACAATCATAATAGAAGTGATTAAAATTTTATTTTTCATGGCATTTTTCCTGTTAATTTAGTTGCAATTCTTATACCTGTAATTTTCTGGAAAACTCTCCATGATTAACGTAAATTGAGACTTATTTGTGAAAGAATAGAAAGATAAGATTATTACTTGACACTGAACATTTGTTCTGTTATTATTCCAACATAGAACATGCAAACTTGGAGAAAGCGGTTACTATGGCACGAAGAAGCAAAGGTTTAAGCCAACGACACAAAAAAATACTGTCATGCATACGTGAATGGCAGGAAGACAAGGGCTATCCGCCCTCTATCCGGGAAATCGGTCAGGAAACTCAAATCAGTTCCACCTCCGTGGTCAATTATTACCTGAATCAACTGGAGGAGATGGGCTACATTGAGCGTAAAAGTAACGTTTCGCGTGGTATTAACCTGATCAAAGACAGCACGGGTAAGATGATGCAGAACTATAAAGCCATGGTGTCCAACCTGGTGGAACAGCTTGTTTCCATTCCTCTGGTCGGCAACATTATCGCCGGCGAGCCTATGCCCGTTCCTGCATCTGATTTCAGTTATTATGACCCTGATTCCGGTGTGGATATTGCCCGCAGCCTGCTTCCCCAGGGTGAGAATTTGAGCGATCTGTATGCCCTTCGGGTGCAGGGCGATTCCATGATCGATGCCATGGTCAACAATGGTGACATTGTTGTAATGCGACGCACCAATCAGGCTAGCAATGGCGAGATGGTAGCCATCTGGCTAAACGATCGCGATGAGACAACGCTTAAATATTTCTATCAGGAAAACGGTAGAGTGCGTCTTCAGCCCGCCAATCCCTCCATGCGCCCAATTATTATCAATGATCCCAGCATCGTTGAAATACAAGGCAAAGTTGTGCTGGTCATCCGCCAATTAGACCAGTAGATATCGAATGAACAGCAAAAAGGCTGAGTCACGCTTCCAGGCTCGGCCTTTTTGCTTTCTATTAATGACGATTTATTTGTCCTCTACAAAACCATCGTTTCCGAGGACGATTCGATTAAAATCAAACTATGAAAATCATTAACTCGACAGATAACACTCACATCGCTTACGAAACTGCTGGCAAGGGATCCCTGCTCATCATCGTTACTGGTGCGCTCAACACTCACAATTTCGGTGTCCCAGGTGAAATGGTTCAATTTCTTGAGAATAAATTCACTGTTCTTACTTACGATCGACGCGGACGCGGTCAAAGCGGCGATACCGCTCCTTACACAGTCTATAAAGAACTTGAAGATCTTGAGGCTCTGATCAACAGCAACGGAGGAAAAGCCTTCCTCTATGGTCATTCATCCGGTGCAGCTCTGGCGCTGTTTAGTGCGGCAGAATTTCCCGAAAAGGTTCTCAAAGTTGCTGCCTATGAGCCGCCATTGAGCGAAGGCTGGTTTGAAAGGGCTGCCACCCGACAGCTAATTCGCCAGATTCAAAAACAAGTCGCCAGAGGTGAAAACCTTACCGTTGTGACCCGTTTCATGCGTTTTGTAGGTATGGACCATCAGCTCATTAAAGACACGCTTGCATCAGAACATGGGCAAACCATCATTGATATGGCCCTCACAATCACCTACGAAGCGAAAATTCAAGCCGCGACCAGGTTTTTTCTTAAAAGTCGTGCACAAGACCTGACCCAACCCGTCCTTATGATGGCAGGGACCAAGAGTTTTAAGACCTCTCCGCCAATCATGGTCGATTTTACCCATGCCATCCCACTGGCAGAATCACTCCTGCTAAAAGGGCAGACGCACACAGTTGAAGCACAGGTCATCTCTCCGATCCTGCAGGAATTTTTCTTGCGGTCGTAAGAGACATACAAAACATGCTCGCTAGGCTTTAGTCTTGACTAAGCAATGACATCATCATGAAATCCAGAGAGGCAAGCGTTGGAATCAGACTCTCGCCGTTATCCGTCCTTATCAATTCGGTCATAGTGATGATGTAATTCGTAAAATCTTGAGAAATCGTATCCATTTCTTCCAATGTCAACTCTTCGTAGGAAAGTAGTGTGCTGTTAATCGGCAAAATCGCAGCAATATAATACATCTCGTCAGCACTGATGCCCTGGTAGGTGTAGAAAATGTTGTAATTATCCACTCCCACAATCCCTTGTGAATAGAGTGTCAGGAAGCGGATACCACTGTTGTTGTCTGAATCGAGCCTTTTTTCCAGAATGTGAAAAACCTGTGCGGCATTAAAAGGTGGAAGGAAAGGCAGGTTTGTTTCCTGGTGGAGATCGAAGTTGGGGTCATCCAGCAATACCTGAAGGTTAGTTGCCATCGTTCCTCCGTACTGACCGCTATCAATCATCTCCTGAAGGGGATAAACATAGATCAATGACTTATGGAAGTGATTTTGAATACTGTACCCGCTAAAGCTGATCACGCGACGGGCAGGCAGCACAAATTCAGGCCACCCTTCTTCTGGATCATCAGGCAAAACATTCGATACCATTATGTCCTGTGCTACCTCACTTGGCAATTTTATGATAAAGCCATCCTTCTCGATGACAGTAAACTCACCAGCATATCCGGAATCTTCGGTTGGCTCTTGTGTGACCTCAATGGCAGGTGGGGTTGGTGTGTTTGTTGGCGGAACCTGCGTGATCAAGCTTTCTATCGTTGCTGCCTGTTGGGTGGACTCCATTTGCATAGTTGCAATCTGATTTTGTATTTCCATCTGTTCTATCGTAGCAGGAAAATCCGGGGTAGGTTCGGTTGGGATAACCTGGCAAGATGATATCAACAAAGCCATGATACTTACCATAAGAAAAACATGGGTGCTAACTTTCATAGTAAACCTCTTTCAAATCTTATAAGAAACGGAGCGGATCTTTGGTTTGTCACACCAGTTTTAATTATAGGAAGATTGTGTTCATTTTTCAATGCCTACTTTTTATTGAAATAGCACATCAGGCATGAAGGTCTTACAAAAAATGCATGAAGGAATCAGAACCACCCGCATAGCGGGTGGTTTGCTCAAGGGCTGAAAGCCCAGATCTCTAGCCAGCGCCTCAAGGCGCTGGCTTTCTCTTCGTTCAAGCCACTTTGCAGTTGTTTCTCTCGCTGCCCCT
>Ga0209723_1002580_pt1 | contig 23945 bp, 15 predicted proteins | sample BiotimSIPDNA_2_FD_185750 | JGI IMG/M metagenome (GOLD analysis project Ga0209723, IMG submission 185750) | Anaerobic biogas reactor microbial communites from Washington, USA - Biogas_R2 time_0 SIP DNA (SPAdes) (version 2) | ecosystem: Engineered > Bioreactor > Anaerobic > Unclassified | place...
AGTTTAGGTAATATTTATTAATTTCAAATTGTTTTTTAAATTAATTTATTTTTAATAATAAGATTAACCGGGTTTCGTACGTATGCCTGGGCATATCTTTGTAACTTGAACCTTAATTGGAGCAAATAATTAACCTGAACATGCCAGAACAGTATCACCTCACCCAGATTGACGCTATCGAGAGCAATGAGTGGTTTCAACACCCCAAAAAGGAGCACTTAATATCTCAAAAAAAAAGCGGAGAAATTAATTTCTCCGCTTTTATACATTAAACCCTCTCACGTGCTTTATATTCGGTATGTAGTAAATGATGAGATTTTTCTCCAAGCGGCTGGCCGAAATACTCTTCATAAATCTGCTTAATATGTGGGTTTTCATGAGATTTACGCAGTTCTTTGCCTTCATCTTCTTTGTAAATAGCCTCAATTCTTTTCTTACGCACCTCATCTGAAGTAAATCTTGGTTGTCCGCCTCCGCCTATACAGCCGCCCGGACATGTCATTACCTCAATAAAATGGTAAGAAACATCTTTGGCCTTAAGATGTTCAAGTATTGATCTGGCATTACTCAAACCATGTGCAACAGCTACCTTGAGAGTAACCCCTTCAAGAAAAGACCATTCCCTTACGGTTCCTTTGATTGTCAATGAAGCTTCCTTGACGCCATCAAGTCCTGCCAGGGGTTCCACATGAAGCTTATCGAAGGGGAGTTCTTTACCAGTAACAATTTCATAGGCTGTACGTAATGCAGCTTCCATCACTCCACCGGTATTTGCAAATATATCAGCAGCTCCGGATGACAATCCCAGCGGATGGTCCATTTCTTCATCCGGAAGCGATCTAAAATCAATACCGCTCTGCTGAATCATTCGGCCAAGTTCACGTGTTGTCAAAACCACATCAACATCCTGACCGCAACCGCAATCATCCATTTCAGATCGTTCTGCCTCAAATTTTTTTGCAGTACATGGCATAACTGAAACTACAAATATATCCTGAGGATTTTTGCCAAGTTTCTTTGCAAGATAAGATTTGGCAACAGCTCCAAACATCTGTTGAGGTGACTTGCATGTAGAAATGTTGGGTAAAAATTCAGGATAATAATACTCGGCAAATTTAACCCAGCCGGGAGAACAGCTTGTAAACATTGGCAAAGCAACCGGAACATCATCAACAAGAGCCTTTTTCAAACGTGTAAGAAGTTCTGTTCCTTCTTCCATTATAGTCAAATCTGCAGTAAAATTAGTATCAAACACCTTGTCAAAGCCCAATCTTCGCAAAGCTGAAACCATTTTACCCGTAACCAGTGTTCCCGGTTCATACCCGAAGCACTCACCAAGAGCAGCCCTTATAGCCGGTGCAGTCTGCACAATAACAGTTTTGTTATGATCCTCAAGAGCATCCCAGACCCTGCTGATATCGTTTCGCTCCACAATAGCCCCTACCGGACATACTGCAGCACACTGACCACATTGAACGCAGGCCACAGTATCAAGCGGCAATGCAAAAGCAGGCCCGATAACCGTATCAAAACCCCGGTATTGTGGAAACAGTGCTCCAACTGTCTGTATCTGATTACATACAGATACACACCTTCTGCATTTTATACATTTTCCATTGTCACGAACCAGCGCCGGCGTAGATTCATCACGAACAGCTTCAGTACGCTCGCCCTCGAATTTTACCGTTTCGATTCCAAGCTCATGTGCAAGTTCTCTAAGCTCACAGTCTTCATTGCGATTACAAGTCTGACAATTACCATCATGTTCAGATAATAATAATTCAACAACTGTACGACGCGCATCACGAACCCTTTTTGTATTTGTATATACTTTCATACCTTCAGTTGCAGGCATCACACATGATGCAGCAAGAGTCTTTGCACCCTCTATTTCAACCAGACAAACCCTGCATGCACCAATCGCCTGTATACCTTCCAGGTAACACAGTGACGGGATTTTAATTCCGATCTGCTTTGCAGCGTTCATAATTGTAGTTTCCTCGGGTACTGTTACGGAAACATTATTTATAGTCAATGTTGGCATAGATTCAAACTCCTTTTGCGGTTTGTGAAACAATGTTTTGCGGATCTTCTGTTATTTTTTTCCCGTAATCACATCGCAAGCACCTTTTGGCCTGTCTGACCGCTACGCTCTCATTCCATGGCAGTTCAACTTCATCAAAGTTATTTCTTCTTCTGTCAACAGCTACGAGATGCATTTTTTCGCGGGGATACGGTACCGGATCAGCATCAGGATCATACGAAGTGTGCACGACCTGTTCTTTTCGCCAGAAGGCATGTTTTTCGCCAGTCAGGAATTCATCAATTCCTACAGCTGCTTTTTCACCAGCAGCAACAGCCTGAATCACCGATGATGGTCCATTTACAGCGTCTCCGCCGGCAAATACCCATGGTACGGATGTTTGACCGGTTTTACGGTCTGCTGCGATTGTCTTTCCATCAATCAGGTCAAGTTCTATTCCATCAAACACTTCATCAAATCCGACCTTCTGACCTATTGCAGTAATAACCTGATCAGCTTCGATTGTAAAATTGTTATCACTTTCACCTTCAGGACGACGACGCCCTGATCGATCAAACTCACCCAAGGTCATATTACAACACAGAAGACCTGTAACCACATTCTCTTCCGTAATTACTTCAACCGGAGCAGAAAGAGTCTTAAGTACAACACCTTCCTGCTGCGCCTCTTCAATCTCCTCTGTATACGCAGGCATTTCTTCACGTGTGCGACGATACAGAATGGTAACTTCAGACGCACCAAGCCTTAGAGCTGTTCTTGCTGCGTCGACCGCAGCATTTCCGCCGCCAATTATCACCACTTTTTGTCCGACTTTAACCGATCCACGAAGATTATACTCTCTAAGGAAATCCAGTGCATCAACGACCCCGTCAGCATCTTCACCTTTAATTCCAAGCATGACCGGTTTCTGTGCTCCGACACCAATAAAAGCAGCATCATAACCATCATCTTTCAGACTTGCAAGAGTAAAATCTTTTCCCATCCGTTTACCTGTTTCAATATCGACACCCAGTCTCTCGATCATTCGAATTTCACGGGCAAGCACTTCTCTTGGCAATCGATAAGCAGGGATTGTCTGGACAAGCATCCCGCCTGGCCGCGGCTCAGCTTCAAATATTTTTGGTTTATATCCCAATCTTGCAAGAAAATAGGCACATGACAACCCTGCAGGTCCTGCTCCTACAACTGCAATTTTTCTTGAAGCATTCTTTTCATTTTCAATTACCTCAGGTACCTGTATTGTTACTTCCTGATCTACCATGAATCTTTTTATTCCACGGATTGATACCGATTCATCAAGAGAAGCTCTACGACACTTGTCTTCACAAGTATGAAAACAGACCCGTGCACAGACTGCAGCAAATGGATTGCGTTCTCTGTGCAGTTGCAAAGCTTCCGCGTACCTTTTTTCTGCAACCAATGATACAAATCCCGGAACATCAACACCAGCCGGACAAGCACTCTGACAAGGTGCACGCACAAGTGACGGACATACGCCAGCTTCACAATGACGATCCCGGATATGAGATTCATATTCTTTTCGAAAATGACGTATTGTTGACAAGACCGGATTGGGAGCAGTCTGACCCAAACCACATAGTGCAGTATCCTTGGTAATTGTACCCAGCTCTATCAGTCTTTCGATATCCCCTTCCTGCCCTTTTCCTTCACAAATTCTGTTCAGGATTTCGAGCATTCGCTTTGTACCTACTCTGCATGGCACGCACTTTCCGCAAGACTCCTCCTGAACAAATTCCAGAAAGAAACGCGCAACATCCACCATACATGTATCTTCATCCATCACTATCAAACCACCAGAACCCATAATTGCACCCAGTTCGGCAAGTGATTCGTAATCAAGAGCTACATTCAAATGCTGCCTGGGTATACATCCACCAGATGGACCACCAATCTGGGCAGCTTTATACCCTTTATTTTTTCTTATTCCACCACCTATATCGTATATCAGCTCTCCCAGTGATGTTCCTATGGGCACTTCAACCAGACCGGTATTTTTGACTGCCCCTGCAAGTGCAAAAACCTTTGTTCCTTTACTTTTTTCTGTTCCGTGTGATGCATACCATTTAGCTCCGGAAAAGACAATTGAAGGAATGTTGGCATATGTTTCCACATTGTTAAGTATTGTAGGCTTATTCCATAATCCACTTTGAGCAGGAAACGGTGGTCTTGGACGTGGCTCCCCACGATTTCCTTCAATAGATGTCATAAGTGCAGTTTCTTCGCCACAAACAAATGCGCCCGAACCCATACGAATTTCGAGATCAAAGCTGAATGATGATCCCAGAATACTGGTACCCAATAACCCATAACTTCGGGCTTGTTCAAGAGCTGTTTTCAGTCTCTCAACAGCAAGTGGATACTCTGCACGAACATAAATATATCCCTGAGATGCACCAATTGCGTAGGCTGCAATTGCCATCCCTTCAATTATACTGTGTGGATCACCTTCAAGAACACTTCGATCCATGAATGCACCAGGATCTCCCTCGTCAGCATTGCATAGTACGTATTTTATTTCACTCTCAGATTTACGGGTCAAATTCCATTTCAACCACGTTGGGAAACCTGCTCCACCACGACCGCGGATTCCAGACTCCTTGACTTCATCTATAACCTGTTCCGGATTCATCCCATTCAGTATTTTTGCCAGACCCTGATACCCGTCACGACCTATATAATCATCAATTTTTAACGGATCAATTATACCACAATTTCGAAGTACGATTTTTGTTTGTCGTTTAAAAAAAGGCAGATCCATCTGGAGAGGAAGAGGGTTTGATGTAGTTACTTCATGTTCGATCAATCTCTCAACCACTTTTTTCTTTATTATATGCTGCCCGATTATATCTGAAGCATCTTCAGGGGAAACACTCTGATAAAAGGTACGGTCTGGAGCGATCATCACAACCGGTCCTTTAGCACAAGGGCCCATGCACCCTGTTTCCACCACATTTACGCATGATGTCAATCCACGTTTTTTAAGCTCCTCAATCAATGCTTCTTTAACTTTCAGCGAACCTGAAGCTATACACCCCCCGCCACCACATACCAGAATGGTTTGACGAGCATCACTCTCCAGTTTTTTGTTTTCCGCCAGTATTTTATCTCTGAGAGCATTCAGGTCTTTGCTGCTTTTAATTCTGCTCATTTTCTGCCCTCCTCTTTTTCCGATTCAGACTCATTTCGATAAAGTTCAATTATTTCACCGATTCTTGCAGGTTTTACCCGCTGGTGAACATTATCGTTAACCATAATTACCGGAGCAAGTCCGCATGCACCAAAACAACGTCCGATATCAAGCGAAAACAAGCGATCTTCTGTAGTTTCACCTACATCAATCCCCAAATACTCCTTAAGTGCAGATAACACCTCTTTTCCACCACGAACATAACATGCAGTTCCAAGGCAAACCCTCACCAGATATTTTCCTCTTGGTACTGTTGAGAAAAAAGTGTAGAATCCAACAACACCAGCTACTTCACTGTAAGGTTTGTTCAATATAAGACTGATCTTTTTGAGAGCAGACTCAGGAAGATAACCAAACATGTTCTGGGTTATCTGAAGTACAGGGATTAACGCACCCGGTTTCAACCTGTACTCTTCCAGCACATCATCAAGCTTTTCAAGAAGCTCAGACTCTGCAATCTTTGCATTACAGGTACATGTTACTTGTTCAGCCATGGATTCTCCTTGTATCAGGTTTATGATTGTAAAACAGCACTAAACAAAAACAAAAAAAAACTCCATCGTTCACATCTCATTTAGATAGATAATACTTAAAGTCCAAAATGTTTGTCAATGTTATAGTGTATAAATTCACATTAAACTGTTTTCGTTTAATTTTTTAAGCACATTTGCCATCTTCCAAACCACTTAACCATACTCACAACATTTTATTGTGAAATCTACATCATTAATTAGTTGTTTTAAGTGTTCGTTTTCACATTATTTTACCTGCATGTTTTAATTGGCTTATTCTGTCACAAACACTATTGTTGATTAAAATCATTATAGTATTGTCCAAATAATTTCATGTTTCATGCCAAATGGGAATTACACCACGTATTTGAAACTGTTGTGGAAAAACTTGAAACACGCTTTTATGTATTGTTCTGTTCAGTAACTATTTTTAGAAGCATATATGAAAGATCGACTGATAAATGAATTAAATGAAAAACAGTATGAAGCTGCTACCGCAGGTAATGGTTCGATACTTGTCGTAGCAGGTGCAGGAAGTGGAAAAACGCGAACACTTGCCTATCGTGTTGCATATCTGGTATCCAAAGGTGTCGCCCCTGATCGAATTTTGCTTCTTACATTTACTCGTCGGGCAGCAAAAGAGATGCTGGACAGAGCAGCTCAGGTTCTGGAAAACAAAAGTACTGTTCTCACTCAGGTCTGGGGTGGAACATTTCATGCAACAGCCAACCGCCTTCTGAGAATTTACAGCAAAGCGATCGGACTTTCTCCTGATTTCACGATTATGGACCAGGGTGATGCACAGGATCTGCTCGATGTTATCCGTCACAAAAAAATCGGAAAACAGAAAAAACGGTTTCCAAGAAAATCGACTCTCCTGTCGATCTATTCCCGAAGGATGAATTCAGGTGAAGATCTCGATACCATTATTAAAAATCTGTTTCCCTGGTGTGCAAGCTGGAAAAATGAACTTAAAGAGGTTTATAAAGAATATGTTGTCCAGAAGCAAAAACAGAACATTCTTGACTATGATGATCTTTTGTTTTACTGGTACCATATTCTTGAAGACAAGACTGTGTCAGAATCAATAGAAAACAGGTTTGACCATATATTGGTTGATGAATACCAGGACACAAATAAACTTCAGGCAGATATCCTGCTAAATATGCGCAAAACCAACAAGAATATAATGGTTGTAGGTGATGACGCACAGAGTATATACAGTTTTCGCGCTGCAACAGTGAGAAACATACTGGATTTCCCAAAACTCTATCCCGATACGAAAATAATAATTCTTGAACAGAACTACAGATCAAAAGAGCCAATACTCAAAACAACCAATAATCTTATAAAACAGGCCAAAGAGCGATACTCCAAAGAACTTTTTTCTGTTCGTGATGGAGATGATCTTCCAAAGCTTATTACATGCAAAGATGAAAATGATGAATCGGACAAAGTAATTGAACTTGTCCTCAAGCATTACGAGGAAGGAGTAAAACTCAGTGATCAGGCTGTTCTTTTCAGGGCGGGCTCCCATAGTGCTGCACTTGAGATTGCGCTTATGAAAAAGGAAATCCCTTTCCGTAAATATGGAGGACTGAAATTTCTTGAAGCAGCACATGTGAAAGATTTTTTAGGAATTATCCGGATTCTTGTGAACCGAAAAGATGAAATGGCCTGGTTTCGTATCATGCAATTGATTGAAGGTGTAGGTCCTGCAACTGCATCATCGGTTTTCAGTCATCTTCAGAACAATAATTTTAATCTTGACTCTTTTCAATCCGCCCATGTATCAAAATTGATACGGCTTGAACTTTTAAGGTTAAGAAAACTTTTTATTGACATGGAAAAAAGCAGCATTACGACTTTAAGCAACCTTTTGAGTATGGTGCAGTCTTTTTACAAACCACTTCTTGAGAACAATTATGAGAATTCTCAGCCCAGACTTCACGATATCGAACATCTGGTAGAACTTGGCAAGGCTTACAAGACTTTATCACAGTTTCTTACAGATCTTGTTCTCGACCCACCTTCATCAACAAGTGATTTCGCTGGCCTGTCGAAAAAAGATGATGACTTTCTTGTTTTATCTACCATCCATTCTGCAAAAGGATGCGAATATGATTCTGTTTATCTTATTCATGCTGCAGATGGATGTATTCCTTCAGATATGTCTACTGGTTCAGAAAAGGAAATTGAAGAAGAACTGCGTTTAGCCTATGTTGCAATGACCCGTGCACGTAATTACCTTTATATTACCTGGCCGTTACGTTTTTACTCCCGGCCACAGGGATTTTCAGACCGCCATGTTTATTCACAATGCAGCCGGTTTTTTACTCCTGAAGTACTCAAGACAATGGATAATGTAACTTTTAACAAACTGGATCAGGAAACAGATCCTGGATTCAATTCGACAGAAACTCCACTGGAGACAGATATAAAAAGTAAAATTAAAAGTTTCTGGGATTAAATTTTAAACACTGTTACTCCGGGCACATAAGCCGATACGGGTTGTTATTTATCAAACATTAATCTTCATTTGAACCGTCAATTCGGGATTCTTTTCCACAATTTCTAAAAAGACTTGCTAACATAATATAATATATATTTATATAGAACCAAAGCAGGGGTAATTTACCCCTGCTTTAAAAGTTAATATGGGGGTATCATGTTATTAATAAAAAAAGTCGTTTTTGCAAGTTTACTATTGACATTTTTTAACTGTAATACAAACAGTGCCGAATCACAGGCAGCAACAAAACAACCGCTTGAAGATAAATATGCCGGATGGTTGCCAATAAAGCTTCCGGGTCTCTTAAAGTCCATTGAAGGTGATTACAAGGTTAATAGATACTGGGAACTGTTTTGGGGTGGAGTTAAACCGGGGCACTATTTTGTAATACGTACATCCGAAGAGCTTGATGCATTTTGGAATAATGAGTTGAAAGAGGTGAGGATTAAAGGTGAAGTATTGGAAAAACCAGATATCGATTTTGACAAAAGTTTGTTAATTATGACAATGCCAGGTGATTGTCATGGTGCAATTGGATATAAAATAATAGTTTGGGAGAGTGGCGATTCAATTAAATTGAACATGTCTAATTTTGTTATTGGTAAACCGAATTCTTTGTTTTCAATAAGTCCAATTTTTTGTTTTGAAATACCTGTACCACCAAAGTCAAAACCGATTACAGTTGATTTTGATGTGGAATGTCAAAAACATTTCCAAAAATGAATATACCTCCAGAATTGTTTTGTAATGCAAATGTCAGTATAATAATGTAGGGTACCAAATTAAATCCTGTTGATAGGGTATTTTCTTTTCACTTTTTTTCCCCCTTGTTTATTTTGCCCGTTATCACTCAAACTGACCGACAATTCTCACCGAAAATGACCGCTTATTATCATTGAAAATGACCGACATTTATCACTCAAACTGACCGTTTAATAGATCCGTTACCAGAAGGCGTTCACCATAGCCGATATTCTGCTTTTTTCAAAAGAAGGAAGGAAGGAAGCGGAATGTTTAGAAAAAGGACGCCTATGCGCAATATTCGTGAAATTCTTACCCATCGTTATACTCATGGGCTAAGCCTCGAAAACACTGTTTTAGCAGTCAGGAAATCAAAGGGCTGTTTTTACAGTACCTGTGCAGATTTCAAGGCTTCTGGTTTACCGTGGCAGTTGCCACCGGATATTACAGATGAGCAGCTTGAAAGGTCTGTTTTTCCGGAAAAGATACCTGCATTGCATGGAAACTCTAAAGTCCCATTACCAGATCTGACATATATTGAACAGGTGTTGGCAAAAAAGCATATAACGATTCAGATCCTGTATCGCGAGTACAGAAACAGTATCCTTTTCACTTCTTCACACAAAACGCCTGCCCCGATAATCATCTTTTTTGTTTTAATAATTTTAAAATATACTAACTCTCTCTATAATTTTATAGCCCAAAAAGAAAATTTAGAGTATAATTATTTTACTCTTCATCCATACACCTTTAATATTGTCAAGCAATACCAATCTAATAAAGGTTATTCAGAATTTTTTCATCTCCAATAACAATAAGCTGAATCGAATGATACGGGTTATGAAATATAAAATCTGCACAGATTCTCTTATATGGAAGAGAAACAATAGTCGCTTGCATAATGCAGATATCTCACTTATTGCTTTGGTGAATTTTTGTACCAGTTAAACAAAAACGTTTAAAAACAATTTATCCGGTTTATACCATTATAAATAATAAACATTATCAACCTTTTTTACATGGAGTCATGATGTCAAAAACTACAAAACTAATGCTTTTTGTTACTTTCTTTTCAAATTACGCTTTTTCTGCAACAATCGAATCCAGTTCCAGTGGTGGAATATGGGAAAATTCCACAACCTGGATCGGAAACGTTGTTCCTGATGAAAACGATGATATTATAATAAACGGAACCGTATCTATGACCAAAAGCAATTCTTGTAACAGTATAACCGTTTCCCAAGGAGCAATTTTCCAGAATGGAGGCGATGAATTTAGTTTGGTAATTTTAACAGTTAATGACAAAATCATTAACAATGGAACAATTCGTGATAACCCGGAAGGATACCGACTTTGGCTTAATCTCGCAGGTGATATCGAAAATAACGGAATCTGGACTCCTGAATACACTCATCTTGTTTCTGACACTGTTCAAAATATTAGCCAAAACGACAGCGTAGAATTTGGTGGATGCTTCCAAAAACATAGCAGCGAGACTACTGCTGCAAGCTCTTTTGCTTTGGTAGCACAATCAGATCTGATTTTGAACATGAATCAGTTTGATGGACAAGGAAGTAAGGATGGAGAGTACTTCTGGGGAACTCTTGATATGAATAACCATAATTTGACAATAAAAGGTAAAACCGAACTTACCAGATCAATATTAAAAAATGTTACAAAGCTTACTGGTCAAGACTCTTCATCACTGAAAAACATCTCTGCTGAAAATGAAATAGAACTTGATGGATGCATTACTGTAACAAATAGCGATGTTACCTTCAATGGAGATGTAATAATAACAGGAATCTTACAAAACGGAGGAAATGACCTCAGCTGGGTTACACCAAAATTTAAAGGGAACCTTGTAAATAACGGGATAATTCGTAACAATCCGGATAATTATGAACTATGGCTCGACCTTTACGGAGATGTTGTCAATAATGGCATTTGGAAAGTAACAAGAACCGGATTCGTTTCCTTACAACCTCAAACAATCAGTCAGACTGAAGGAAAAGAATTTTGTGGTACAATATACAAATCCAGCACAGGCAGCAAGCTGGCTTCTGATACTTGTCCCCTTATAGCAGCATCTGATATAACTGTTAATGGTGAAAATTTTGACTGCACAGGATCCATGGATGGAGAATATTTTAATGGAACCATTGATATGCAATCTCACAACATGACTCTAAAAGGGAAAACTGTTTTATTTAATGCAATTCTTGAAAATGTCGATACATTCTATTGTTACGATTCTGTTATAATCAAAACAATTACATTCAATGGACCTGTGACACTTGGCGGGGAGGTTACAATTAACGATGCCAATGTACATTTTAATGACCAGGTAACAGTTAGCGGCATTCTTCAAAATGGCCCTGATCTTGGCTGGGTAACACTTAACATTAATAACGACATTATCAACAACGGAACAATAAGAAACAACCCGGATGGGTATAGGCTCTGGACCAATATCCAAGGGAATGTAGAAAACCATGGTATATGGACTAATGAAAAAAACACCCTCATTGGCAATAATAATCAGACAATAACTCTTCCAGACAACAAGACTATGGCTTCAAAGTTTATTTTTGATGCGCTCTGGTTGAGCGGCCCTTATCAATGGAAAAAAAACAATCAGGAAATCGGAGAAAACGGGAAACTGCTTACAATTGATTCAATAACTCCAGACATGTACGGAACGTACCAATGCGTAAAAGAAGATTCGCTGTCACGGCTTATAGTAATCGCCGGAGATGGAACTCACATACAGAAATTTTCTAAAAACCCTGGTATAGCATTAGTCAGAAATCTTAAATGGAACATTGTCTCTGGCAAACAGCTTTTCATTAATGTTTATACACCAAAAAATTGCTCATACAGCATAGATATCTATAATATTGTTGGTAAAAAGCAGCTAAACCGAAGCGGTATTCTTACAAAAGGAGACCATACTATACCATTGATAAAAACAGTACCTGGCACATACCTTTTTCGCTTTCAATCTGATGATATCACAAATGTACGGAAATTTACAGTAACCAGATAAATTTTTATTCAGGATTACAGAAAGCAGAAAACAAAACAGTTTTCTGCTTTTCTTTTTTTTACACTACCGATTTTATTCTTTTTTCTGTTTTATTTGGGCCTGCATTGCATCACGTGCTATACTCTTTGCCTCATTAAAATATTTATCAAGCCGTTTCTCGACATCACTGTCAAAATTATAATATTTCATTCTGTTACACTCTAAAATCGCTTTTTCATGATCTGCAAGCTTTTGATAAATTTTAGCCATCTCGAGATGACAGATTGCTGCATTGTAATGATTATTCTGGGGATCAGATTCCACCTTGTTCAAAATAGTTTTATATACCTCCAATGCTTTATCAAACCTATTCTGCCCGAATAGCGATCTAGCTTGGCCCCATTTAAAAATCAATGCATCCGGATATTCAGAAAGACGTTGCTGTGATATTTGCAATGCCTGTGCATACTGTTTTTCATTTATCAGAATATCAATCAAAGCTACCGAAGCAGTAATTTTTGTATAGACCCCTTTTTTCTGCGCTTCATAAAGCATCCTTATTCCTTCCTGACGCTTGTCATTTATTGATGGCATAAACCACAATGTTTTCATCATTGCACTGCGCCAGTAATTATAACTGCCTATACCATAATAAATGTCGGTTATTTTTGTATCTTTTTCCTGAAGTTCCAGAAGAACAGATACACCTTTCCATCCATATCTGAAAGCTGTAATCCACCGCTCATAACGAGCCTCATAAGTTCCTTTGTAGCCATCTGCTCCCCCCATAAAAAAGATTGCCCACTCATCAGATGGATTTTTTTGCAAAATTTTTTCACTTTTCTCTATCGCCAAATCACAATAACGATAGAACTCATTCTCTTTTTCGTTAGACTGATAATGAATCATCCAGAAGTCCAGTATTACAGCATAGAAGAAATATCCAGCAGGTGATTCAGGAAATTTTTTTATAATCTCTTTTGCTTCTTCTTCCGCTTTTTTTAGATCATTGATGTAGATATTTTCAATAGCAGAAGATGCCAACTCATGAATTTCGTCAGGCAGTCGGAATTCTGCAAAAACAGGTGTGATTAGAAATAAGATTAAATAAATTAAAAAATATTGATTATTTCTTCTGGTTAGTATCAGATGTATCGGATAGAAAACTGTATTCATTAAAATATCTATCCCACATCCGGTGTACCCTGTGGTAGCGGTATTTTCTGATAATTTTAACATTGACATCTTTCAGGAAATAAAAATCCACCACAGCTCTTTTTGAATAATTACCTTCATCATAATTTTGATACCGAACCAGATCATAATACGGCTCATCAATAAGGTTTTTCGAATCTATCCCTTCAATTATGGCCTTAAGATCATCATTGAGAATAACTTTGAGCTTTTCTCTTGCTTTTTCATCACTCTCCCCACTACAGGAAATAAATACCAGCGCAACGGTTACAAGCAGTGTGAGAATCAGAGGAATTATCAAACCTTTTTTTTGAATACTAAATAATCTGTTCATATCGTACCATCTTATCTAAAAATGTTCAACTGTGTAATTGGATCAAAGACGTGTATCCGCCTTCCATCTATGAAGATTTTCATTCTCTTATCCTGGTCTATTTTTTCTTCACGGGTAATTATAAATCTTATTAATGTTCCGGCCTCTGTACGGCCAACGACCAGACTTCTGTCTCCCATATTTTCCACCAGTTCCGCTAGTATCTCAACTTCTGTGTCGGTATAACGTCTTCTTAATAAATGCCCGGTATAATAAACAGTCTGTGGCCTTATGCCTGCCAGAATCTTGCGGCCAGGCATTGAGAATATCGTTTTTTCTCTTTCTTTGTCAAGTTTTAAAAATGCCAGATCCGTTTTTATTCCAGCAACATTATTTCTTATTTCTATTTCACCTTCATAAAAATTCATCTTTGGACTTCCAATAAATTCCGCCGAAAAAACAGTTGCCGGTGAATCATAAAGTACTCTGGGCTTATCATATTGCTCTATTCTTCCAAACCTGAAAAGTGCGATTCGTTCACTCATTGTCATTGCCTCAACCTGATTATGAGTAACATATATTATTGTTTTTCCTAATTGCCGATGAATTCTTTTCAACTCTTCAGATGCAGTTTCTCTTAATGCAGCATCTAAATTGCTAAGGGGTTCATCCAGCAATAAAACCTCAGGATCAAGGACAAGTGACCTTGCCAATGCAACCCTTTGGCGTTGTCCTCCCGAAATTTCTCGCGGTAACCGGTTTTCAAGCTCTTTTAAACGTAATAAATTTATTACCCACTCAAATTTTCTGTCCATTTCAGATTTTGACAATTTCTTTATTTTCATTCCGAAACAGATGTTTTTTCTCACTGTCATATGAGGAAAAAGTGCATAACTCTGAAAAACCATAGCCAGCGAACGTTTCTGTGGTGGAATATGGTTGTATAATTTTCCATTAATGAATAACTCACCATTATCTATTGGCTCCAGTCCAGCAATCATCCTCAATAAAGTCGTTTTACCACAACCTGATGGTCCAAGCAAGGTAACAAACTCTCCATCATGAATCTCCAGATTTAAATTCTCAATAACCCTATGATTACCATATTTTTTAAATAGTGAACGAATAACCACATCTGCCATACAAATTTCCCTATTTAACCGAACCTGCAGAAATCCCGGCAACCATATACTTTTGCACCATAAAACTGAAAGCTATAACCGGGATACTCAAACAAACCGAAATTGCCGCAAGCAGGTTTTGCGGTTCAGCGTATTTAATTCCATTCAAATACAAAGTCAATGTGTATATTTCCTGCTTCCCCAGCATTAAAAAATAGGAAAATATAAACTCGTCCCACGATAAAAGGAATGTATAAATCGCTGCTGCTGCCAGACCTGGCATTGCAAGCGGGAACAACAATTTAAAAAAAGTCTGAAATCGATTAGCTCCCAAAATTATTGCCTGCCCTTCCAAATCATCAGGAATTGATTCAAAAGCTCCTGCACCAATAAAAATGATATATGGTAATGCCAAAAGCGTGTGCGCAAGTATGACACCCAAATATGTCTGATGCATACCGATTTTAATAAAAAATTCTACAACAGGTATCACTGAAGCAATATCTGGAAACAAACGAACAGATATTATCATCAATAACAGCACTTTTCGACCCGGGAGCTTATATCTTCCAAGAACATACGATGCAGGTATCCCCAGTATCATGCCCAATGCAATAGTAAACAATGAAATGACTACGCTATTCAAAAGCACCTGATAAAAGTGGCTGTCTGAAAAAAGGTACACATAAGCCTGTAGAGTTGGATTATATGGCCACATTGGAACCGGATTTCCGCCTGTATTTATACTGTTAATATCACTGACAGAATATTTCAAAAGCAAATACACCGGGCCAATAACAATAACAAGAGCGCAAATGATTCCAGTAAACCACAGCATTCGCCTGCTGATTGATATTGGAGATTGCTTAGAAATAATCATTCAACGGCTCACAATTAACTTCTGAATTAACTCAAGAATCTTCATTAATATTAATGTAGAAAAAACGATACAGATTACCATGATAATCGAAACTGTTGCAGCCATATGCGAATTACCAATTTCATTATAATAAAAATCGATTAGAGTTCCAAGTAAGTGATATCGACCGGCCAGAACAAAAGGAAATATGAACTCCTTCCACATCTCTACTGAACGAAGTAGTAAAACAACCGAAATCGATGGTATCATAAGCGGCATAATTACATGAACAGCACGCTTTCTAAATGAAGCACCCATTGTTTTTGCAGCATCGAACAACTCCGGATCAATATTATTTATACCAGCCAGTAATATTAACATGGAGATTGGCATGTCCCTCCATACCTTTCCAAATAATGCTATTGCCATTGAGAATAATTTTGAGCCCCGCCAGTTAATCGGTTGATCGAATACCTGGGGGAACCAGGAATAACCTCCAGTTATGATATGATTAATATGCCCACCCGGAAAATCAAACAGCACAAATAATAACATAGCAGTCACAAGTGCAGGAAGAGCCAATGGAATTAAAAACAAACTCCGAATAACACCCCTCATAAAAAAACTTCTGAAAATCAGGAAAGATAAAAACAAGCCTGTTATCAATTCCAGAGGAGTACCTAATATCATAAATAACGTTGTGTTGATCAAAGCACTGTTAAAATACTCATTTTTAAATAATTCAGTAAATGAGGCAAATGTTGGAAAGTTAATTTCTGAACACGGGTGATTCAGACTCAAACCAATAAGATAAAACAGTACAATTACCAAAAAACTCATCAGGTAAAACATGGCCGGAAAAATCGGCCATGTTTTAAAAAACCATTGCTTGACATTTTCTATAGATAGCGTTCTCTTGAAATCACTCAGGATAATCATCTCCCAACAAATTCTTCTGTTTTTCAAGAAAATCACTCGCCAATCTCATTTTCATAACAGAAAAATCCATAAATTCATCATCCTGCTCCTTATATTCTACCGATAATTTATACCATGCATCAATTATATTCTGACTAACTTCTGAATATGTTTTAACAAGAGGTACCGTAGTCAATTCATTTAATGCAATCTGATCTATTGACACCTGGAAAATATCTCCTACCCATCCCTGATCAAAAACCTGAGGCAGTTTATTAAGAATATCTTTTCTTATTGGCACCATCCCAAAGCGGGAACATTCCTTTGCCTGGGTTTCCCGTGACGTAATGAATCGTGCCAAAGCATAAGCAAGTTTTGCATCTGGAGATGTTTTTGGAATACCCCACCACCATCCTCCAGTTGATATCGATCGTGTCCCTTCATATATCGGGTTACCGGCTGTATCAAGCTCAAAAGCAACCGCTTTGGGAATAACCGAAAGTCCCATGTCTTCAGCATCAGGCAAATAACTGGGCATAGAAGGATCATCTTTCCATCCATGAACCAGAAATGCATCAATCTGCTGCAAATAGGCAAGGAATATTTTACCATCCTTTATTGCATTATAAATATTCGCCCCTTTCCACGGATCTTGCCACATCCCTGAATTATAAATACCATTACGAACCATTACCCTTTCCCAAAGATATGTAGAAACTGTACGATCTGATGTTAACCTTAAGATGTCTTCGTGTGTAGCACCAAGCTGTAGTGATCTATCGACCAAAAACAGTGCAGTACCAGCATACCGGGCACCTCTGTGACCCATTCGTCCAATCTTTACTCCATTATATTCCTCATTTGCCCAAATTGAACCCACTACATATAAATCGTAAAAATCCCACTCAGAGGGATCATTTTCAAGTGAATAGTTTGCAGGGAGACCATATCCATTCTGTTTTTTCAATTCTTCACTTATTCTATCCTTATGTTTTACAAATTTTTCTACGGCATCCGCTACTTTTGATTTTCTATAAAACAAAACTCGTGTTTCAAGTTTCCTTGGTATATAATATGGTTTACCATCATAATAACCTAAACCGCTTGCAAGTTGATGATATTCTGCCAAATCATGTTTCACTTGCTGGGAATCTACAACTGAATACAAATCCTGTAAATAGCCATTTGAAACAAGTACTCTTGTCATTTCAAAAGGTGTTTTTACCAGTGCTATTGACGGATTCTTTTTTGAGCTCTCCAGTTTCAATATTCGCTCTATATCCCACTCTTTATCGAAAGTAGCCAAATTTATCTTACAATTATGTTTTTTTTCAAATTTCGGTAATATATCATCACGGAAAAATCTCTCCTGCGCCGGCATCATACGAACTAAAAGTGTAATTTCCTTCTTTCCTTCGGTGCGACTACAACCCGTAAAGACCAGTGCTAATAATGTGCTGATTATCAGACTGCAATAAAAGTGACTCCTCATAACCGAGCTTCTCCCTTCGAAAAAAAAAGTAATAATTTTCAAAACAAAACCTCTCCATTATATAAGTTAAATCGCGACAGGTATCGTGTAAAGTTATTTTCACAAAGCCTGTTCAAATTCGGATTCAGATGCACCATAAACTGCTTTTTTAAGATCAGCCAACTCTTTTACACTCACACGCAATCTCTCACTGACTACTTCAAGTAAATTAAAGGTAATCTCTGGAATTTTCAAAATTAACTTTTTAAATTCACCTCTTTTGATTATATACAATTCACACTCTTTTTGTGTAATAGCACTCGCCGATCTTGCAACTTTGGTAAAAAGTCCCAATTCTCCATATGTCTCACCCGCCCCAATAACAGCAATAGTTTTTGCCTCATTACCTGTATTCTTCACTATTTTCAATGTACCTTTTTTAACAATGAACAGATTATCTGAAACCTCACCCTCTGATGAAATCAACACTCCTTTCGGATATTGAACAGCCCGGGAAATCTCAGCTAATTTCAATATATTCTCAGCACTTACTCTTTTAAATAGCGAAATTTTTTTAAAGAACAAAACTCTCTCAAGCATTTCAAAAGCGACACTTCTTTTTTGTTCTGTTTCATTCTGTTTTAAAATATCTCTGGCCATGGATGATACTAACATATTCTGATCATCAGAAAGCATATATAAAGCCTCCATAATTTCATACTCCCGAATGGTTTTCTGCAAATATTTTGACAATGTATACAGTGAGCACAATCGTATCCATCTGTTATCAGACAACAAAAAATGTCTGATATTACATATTTCATTTTTTTCATCAAATTTGAACTGATTCTTACCATTTTTGGCAATAATTTCCCAGGGTTGCATCTTTAAAAATGGCAATAGCAAAGAACTGGTTTTCTGATATGATGTATTCTCAATTAGTTCTATAAGATAAAAACGCTGGCCTGTGTCTTTTATATCAATCTCCTTATAATTCCATTTCATTACTCCCTTTTCATCTAAAAGCACCATACCATTGATAACCCATTCACCAAGCCGAATTTGATTTTCTCTCAAAGCTTCATCCAGAACCAATAACCCATTCTCAGAAATGCCTTTTTTTACATGATACCATACAAAACCATCCTTATAAGCCGATTCCAGTTCTTTAATTAACCACTTTTCAATAGCTTCTCTTGTTTCACCTTTAATTTTTAAACATTTCCCTGATGACCGTATCTGATCAGCCATGTTTCGTAATAATAAAATTAACTCAAATGCCATACGTTTTGAATGCACATGAGGAAAATATTCTATTAAAGTCTCCCATAATCTACTACCTGCTTTTTTAATTGTGTCTGAAGTTATTGCAATATGCTCCCTGCTCATCGCTCCTGCTTTATTTAAAGCTTCGATTCGTATTTTGGATGATGCCTGATTCATTAATACATCAATACTTTTCTTAAACAGTTGAAGCGATGCTGATGTCAGATTTTCTACCAGCACTTTTTCCCACCCGGGTAATTTCAAAGACCCAAGTAAATACAAACCTGCAGATCTCCTATCCGGATTTTCACAATCCAACAAACTGTTTAAATAATTTTTTACATTTGCCCGATCATGCGGATCACCGTTTTGCCAAAGATATATTGCTGCTTCTATCTGAACCCTTATACTGTTTTCATATAACAACCTTCTAATTATTGGTTTCAAATGCCGTTTCCAGTTACAGTTCATGTTGTTGACAGAATATATCGAATTTGCCCTGATACGTGGATTTCTTTCTTTAAGTAATTTTTCAATAAATTTTTTAGTCTGATATCCATAATGATTAGATAAGGATCTTGCTATCAGCTCTTTTAGTTTTATTTCAGTTTCTCTCTCGTAAATTCTAACAAGCCCCTCAAGTGCCTGATTAGATTCTATACCTGCTAAAAGTTGTATCGAGACTATTCTCATATCCGAATCTTCAGATTTTTCATACCTTTTAATCAAAGAATACAGCTCTTGTCCCTTATAATTACCTAATTCAGTAATTAGATCATTATAATGCAAATAATTTTTACTTTCCGGTATCAATGCTTTTGTATACCACTGCCTGATATAATAACTTATAATTATCATTATTATACCACTTATTAATATTTCAAGAATAATCATTACTACATTGTTTCCAAGTAGTATTATTATCAAACCACTTATTATAATAGCCGCCGGCTTTACCATTCCATCCAGTATTGTTTTTACCCTGCCTCTTTTTTCTTTTTCTATCACTGTAAACAGCATCTGAAAAATCGGTGAAAATGCGTTTTCAAAAATTACATATCTGAAAAATTGAACTATCACAAACAAACTCAATGAAAGTCTTCCTGCAAACAATATTTTACTTGCCAATAACACTGCTGAGCCCATAACAATTACAATAGGTAAACAATACATGATTCTTGAAAAACCATACTTTTCAATAATCACTGGCAGTACATATTTTAAACCCAAAATAGTTATTATTGCATGGACTAAATAAAATGTAAACTGAAATGAAGCTATTGATTCAGTTGTTACAAACCAATCGTGACAAACTTTCCAGAACAAATAATCCAGCGAAAAAACTACTAGGAATACAAAGAAATAAAATGAAGCTATCAATTTCACAAATTTCTTTGTTACTTCATCAAGATCATTAACGAATACATTCTGATTTTTAACTACATTCATATCCTCTTTATTAAGAAGACGATTTCCAAAACTTTTTTTGATTCTTTTTACAAAAAACCATGCAGTTATATATGATATTATCCACAAACAAATAACCGTTTCCGCTTTTACAACTTCTAAAATTATTCTTGCGCTTACCGCACCTGTCATCCCCCCAATGAATCCCCAAGCTGATATTACCGGAAACGCCTTTTTTGCTTCATTCGTCGGAAACATATCGTTAGCAAGAGTCCAGAACGTCAAAAACAACATTGTTTTTGACAGGTAGGATACAGGATATAGCGCAGATAGTAAATACAGCTTTAGCTGCTCATTTTGAAAAATCACATTTATGATCAGTATTATTGTTAGTATTGATGAAACAAGAAGCAATTGTATTTCAAGTAACTTTTCTCTATTTATTGAATCGATATGTTTAAAAAACAAAACCGGCAGAACAAAAAGTATAAATCCATTTATGAGATAAAGTTTACTTATAGAATGAGGCCCTGAAGCTGAAACTATGATTGATAATGATACTGTTTCTCCAACAATAGCACCGCAAAATATGAATGACAGCAAATAGGCAGCGATCATTATATGTAGTTTATCTTTTCCCATTTAATAAATTTTCATTTTTTAGTTTTTAATCTATTTTGTCTAACTATGAACCGTTTCGCATTTAATTCAAGGCATTCTTTTTAATAAACGAAAATATACATTATAAGGTTATTATCCCTGATTAAAATCACCTGTATTTATGCATAAATCTCAATATAGATATAAAAAAAAGCGGATGCTTAAAAGCACCCGCTTTCTCAATTATCTTTTTATGTATATTTCTTAAAAACTATAAGTTGCACTTACCCTGTTGAAAAGATGATGTTGCGGCCCACTGAATAAATTTGTAAATGTATACACAATATCTTCTGCTGCTACCACATCAATGCGCAATCTGTTTTCTATATTTATTCCAAATCCTAATCCAACAAGATCGTCTTCGCTTCCATCAGATGGATTGTTTTCCTTTAAAAATCCAACATCAACACCTTCAGTTACGTATACCAGGTCTTTCTTTCCGCCAACTCTTATTACAAACCAATCCCACCATATACTTCTTTCAATACCAAAACTAACCCTTCCGCCAACACTCTCTCTTGCAGTTGAATTTGAAGAATCTTTCTGTCCATACAAAAATTCTACTCCACTCCAGAAAAATCCCTTATCAATTCTTAAATTTAGACCTATTCCCGCAGCTACATCCATTTGATATATATTATCTTTTTCAAAAGACATTACATCCAGTCTTGCATGTGGTACGAAATCGCCATTTAGGCCTGCCATTTTTGAAAACAATCTTCCTTCTACAGTTCCAAACAGATCTCTGTTGGCTCTGCTTTTTGTATATCCAGCACTGTCTGCAATAGCAGTTAACATTCCACCACCCAATGATATATCCATATCCATTGTTTTCGCTATTGGCCAATTCATTCCTATCTGACCTTTATATAATGTTGTTTCAAGCCTTCTATAACTGTCATGTTTCTGAAGAGCAGCGTATACTCCACCGCCTATCATACCACCATTTTTGAATGTATAACCCATCAATAGATCAACTTTTCCTAATGGTTCCAGGAACTCATCATTCTTTTTTCCCAGATATTTATCAGTACCCTTGGTAACATAGTCCAGCATTCTATCTTTTCTATTGAATACAGCACCTACAGATAACATTGGAAACCTGTTCCCGTCATCAGTGTTTTGATTCATGGAATATGATATTATAGCACCAAAAAATGGATCACTAGGATCTCTATTTGTTCTTGCAAGACTGCCTAGTTGATTTCCCGTACCATTATAATCAAGTTCCGGATCTGGTTTGTAAACGCCATAAGATCCGTATACCATATTAGAGTATAGATTAATATTGGCCGGGTTTCTAAATATTGAAACTTCATCCATGAAAAATGCATCATGTTTCCCCATTGAAATCACTCTTGCATCCGTTGCATAACTTCCGATACAGCATCCTGCCGCCAGCATCCATATTAGCGCTTTTTTTATCATGGATCCTCCCATTGAAAGAGCCTCAGAACGTATCTATAATTCCAGATTTTTCTTAATTAACAAAGATGCGCATGTTTATCAAGCGCATCTTTGTTTTTTAACGTACCAAAATTTTAACATTCAATTATTCTGAATGCAAGTTATTTTTAAGGTTTTTACTGTGAGAAAACAAACGGATATATTATCTCGGTTACATCACCAGGTTTATCAATTTTTTCAAATTTCCATCGTTTAATTTTTGAAACAACCTGAGTTTCCAACTGTGAATCACTAATTGTAGATTCTACAACTTGTGCAAAAATTACAGTTCCAAATTCATCAATTGCAAACTTTACAGTTATTTTTCCTTTTAAACCTGGTTTTTCTCTCAATCTTTTATTGTATTCATATCGTAATGCCGCCAGATTCTGCATAACAACACGCATTATGCTAGCTTTACTCCGTCCGCCTGTAAGAGCCCCACCTTTTGTAAATTCTGGAGCTGAAACTTTTAAAGACCCCCTTTTCTTGAGATCCAGTCCACCTCCACCATCACCGCCCATAAGGCCTCCGATAAGATCGTCTATTCCTCCAGCGCCACTACCACCAAATCCGCTTCCATATCCGGCACCATATCCTATCCCAGCAGCTCCTTTTCTACCGACACCACCACTTCCGCCGGCTTTTAACCCACCGACTCCAGATAATACAGCGTCAATATCAGATGCGAATCCACCTTTTCCAAAAATATCTGCCGAGGCAACAGATTTTCCTTTAATCTGACCTGAAATTATACCCAGAACCCCTTTTTGTGTTACACGTGCACGTGGATCACCACCTCCACCTTGCATACCTCCAGCACCTTTTGATTTACTGGGTTTCAGTTTTTTCTTGTCCTGCTTAATTTCTTCCTCTTTTTTCTTTTCTTCTTCCTTTTTTTGTAAGGTCGCAGCGATATCCTCTTTTACAAGTTTAGCTACCCTTTCTTCAGGAATTTTTTCGAAGAAATCGGTGGCAACTTCGACAATCTCCCGGGTACTCATATAGATACCAGTTATAATCGCGAGAATAATCGCAATAATCTCCATATTTCTCAATCTTGAATCTTTTTCAATTATGAAGATATCAGCTCTTTCTTTTATTCTCTGACTATATTCAGCATCTGTAAGGATTCTACCCGGTTCATCATCATCATCGTCATCCGCCGACCTTGCAACCTGTTGAGTTACAGGTGCGCCTCCGCCGCCTAACGCAACGAGTTCCACTTCAGCACCTACCGCTTCG
>Ga0209723_1002583_pt1 | contig 23937 bp, 15 predicted proteins | sample BiotimSIPDNA_2_FD_185750 | JGI IMG/M metagenome (GOLD analysis project Ga0209723, IMG submission 185750) | Anaerobic biogas reactor microbial communites from Washington, USA - Biogas_R2 time_0 SIP DNA (SPAdes) (version 2) | ecosystem: Engineered > Bioreactor > Anaerobic > Unclassified | place...
TTAAACTCGTTTTGGTTCAAACGTCCATTTATGAACTCCCAAATACTACGGAGTGATTTGGTTAGAATCTTGCTCCGGGTGACCTCCTTGCCTCCTTGATTATGGCCCATTGCCAGGTTGACCGAAATCCGAAACAGGAATAGAACAATAAATTGATATTGGGGGCATGTGGAAAGCTGTGTATCGTCCCGGTACGTGGTGATACAGCAAGCAGCCATGAAACCTTTATGCCAAATGTCCGCGAAGCAGATCGCGTGAAGAAATCATTACTATTCAGGTCTGATATACTCCAGGCTGAAACAGAATCAGATAGCAGTAATAACATTTGATCCCTGTTTAAAACAGATTTGATTATCTGTCTTGATACAAGAATCTTTCCAAAATGGATTCGGGGTATCAGTTGTGAAATCCGTTTCATGACTAAAAACAGACCGCTTAACTATATGGCGATCCGATCCCTGATTATAACAATACCGGCAAGCATTTCTCAACTGTAACTGCAGCCAGAAAATGTTCCTGATATCTTTCGCACAGATGAATTCCAGTCCCTCACGGTTTGTGATAAGGATTATTCCTCATTACAGATATCAACAAACTGTTTTGTCAAGTGTTCAGGTTCCATACAGATATCAAAAACGGTTCCGGATAACAATTTAGAAACTGAACTGATGTCCAAAATACTTTTATCCTGGTTTCGGATTGCCCGAAAGATATCAGGTAACGTTTCGGGTATCCATTTGGAACCATAACAGATATCAGGAACAGAAGCAGGTACCTTTTCGAGAAACAAACAGTTATCAGGAAATGTTGCAGACTGCAGTTTGCTTGCTTAACTGTTATCGCGCTGTGTTTTTGTCAATAGATTTATGATAATTTCAGGAACCGGGCCTGGTTTTTTATTATTTACGAGTAATCGTTGTCGTTGTCGTAATCGTAATCGTAATCGTAATCGTGCACGAATGGATACGTTCTGGATCTGATTCTTTTGCCAATGTGCGCGAAGCAGATCGCGTGAAGGAATCGTTACTATTCAGGGTTTAATATGGGAAGATAGCCAGCATTCATATTTTGAACCTAAAAAATTGATGAATTTTCAGTTTTTTTTATTTATACTACTAATTACCAGATCAGGAAGATACTAAAGCCTTTAAATAAATTGAGGAGCGCCAAATTGGAGGTAACCGTTCATTATGACTAAAAAATTATTTGTTTTCATGTCTGCTGTGTTTTTTCTTTACTCATCTGTTACTGCTGAGGTGATTTCCCTGTCAGGTACGGTATTGGATGAATCCGGCAATCCGATTGAAGGAGCTGCCGTGAAGCTCCAAAGTAATGAAAACATACAAACCACAACCGATTCAGATGGACAGTTTAATCTTATCAATGAATCCTCAGTTCTCAAAACTCATCCGCAGTCTCTTCGCTCATCTGCAGTGTTCAAAGGCGCTTTTGTAGATATTACCCTTGCAAAACCATCTGATATCAGAACAACTATCTATACCATATCAGGAAAAAAAATATTGGACTTCAATTCCGGCAAGCTTGATGCCGGATCGAACAGAATAAATCTACCGGTGGACAGGCTTGGCTCAGGTGTTTATCTGGTAGCAGTCAGCTATGAGAGCAACAGAAATGTATTCAGATATGTCTCAGCCGACCAAAGAAAATCTAACTTGCCTGCTCACAGCAAGATTAATGATGGCGCCAGTTTTGGGTTTCAAAAAAAAGCGGCCACTTCGCAAGCAGATCTTATCGATACACTTGTGGTAACTGCAAATGGATATATTAATGAACACTATCCTCTGAGCAGCTATTCCCTGCAAGGTATTGAAATCACACTGAAAAGAGCAACAGTTGAGTCGGGCGATTTCACTGAAACCGTAAACGGTGTATCCTTTGATATGATATATGTACCGGGGGGAACATTTACTTTAGGTTGCGAAAGCGGTCCCTGCCCGGCTGATGCAGAACCTGTTTCAGGCGTGAAGGTCAGCAGCTATCATATCGGTAAAAACGAGGTGACGGTAGAACTGTGGAATGCCGTAATGGACGACAATGAGTCCAGTTGGGGCAGCACTTCAATGACTAACATCACCTGGTATGATGCCATGGAATTTGCCTGTAAATTAAGCCGGATAACAGGCAGGAAGTATCGTATGACAACCGAAGCCGAGTGGGAATACGCGGCAAAAAATCACTTGAACAGTTTGGAAGATATCGGCAGCAACGAAGAATGGGCGTATAATTCCTGGAACAGTACGCATATGGGCGGAACTGATCCCGTTGGACCGAACAGCGGAGAACACACTCAAAAAACCCGACGCGATGCACAGGGGGAGGTTGTAGATAACATAACAGGGCGCCTTATCCGGTCAATTGATGGTATTGGCCCCGCATTACGGCTGGCCATTTCGGCTGAAATGGACTTCCCGCCAGACTATGTTCCGCCGTGCGATCTCCATGCTCCGCATATGGGCGACGAACCGGTGAATTCTTACCGCGATCCACGATGGATCACGGGAAGTGATACACATTGGACAACGGGTCCGATAGCGATAGGCAGTTTTGATCTCAGGGTCTGGGACGACGGTACCGCAACATTAAATGGCACCAATGGTCAGTGGTTTACTTCAAACAATATCGTCTTCGTGTTTGTTCCCGGTTCCGGTTCTTTCGTAACATACCCGTATATTTTTCTTGATGAAACCCAGGGTTCGCTACTTTCCGATCAGAGGTTGAGCTTTGGTTTTGGCGGCGGTTACGGTTACATTGGAAGGATAGTAAAAGAGTCGGCCGACAACTACGATAAACCGGCTATATCCGACCTGAAGAGTGGCGCGGAATTAGCGGCAGCAGCCGGTGATACCTACAGAATGATCGACATGGTCAATATCCCGGAGTCAGCTAAAGAACAGGATTCGCGGCTGCTCGACGGGACGAACCAGGGATGGTTCCAGAACAATTCCCAAAACGGTGGTGTGCATCATTACAGAAAAGACATAGATCCTGACGAATTCCGGTTCACCGTTAACCAGGATGGAAACCGGACCATGCTCGCCAATGGCGAGTGGTTTACAGTCAACAATATGTTCCTGCGCGTAACACATTCAAGCGGATATACAACCGATTATCTGTACGCAATAGATTCAGACGGAACATTTTATCATCTCTCGTTTCAGGCGTATGAGCGTGCAGATTTCAGGATATTCAAGCTAACGTCCAATGGCAGCGAATTCGAATCTGTCTGCGGCAGTATCTGCAGCGGTGAGATCCCAAAAGGCGAGCCTGCTTCGATTTATGCCAGATTAGAGAACGGTCATTCGACTTTTATACCAGCACCGTGCCCATCGGGCGGTTGCGAGTAGACAACTGAATTTAGAAGGAAATGATTCGACCAGATAGATCTCTTTGGATCATAATGTGCTTGCCCATAAAAAAGCGAAGTGCCTTTGTGAGCACTTCACCGTGGGGGCAAGCTACTTTGCAATCTTTACCAGTTATCATAATCTCGCGTTTGGCAAACATTAAAATCTTTAATTCTTTGTATCTTTTACCATATTTATCCACTTTTTAAAGCAAGAATATGAAAAATCACTTTGATATGAATTATTTTCAGATATCACATCACAAGAGGTTTAAAAATATGAATAAAACAAAAAATATTTTCCCGATGAATACCTTATTTAACATTTTGGTTTTAGTTTCAATATCTGTAAGGTTTTTTAATACTGATGCCAGTTCCAGTTTCCGGTTTTCAACAGCTTACCTTGACCCTGGTACAGGAACAATGATCATTTCTGCAATAGTTGGAATTTTAGCCACACTGATTCTTGGTATTAAAACTTTCTGGTATAAAATCGTATCCATTTTTAAACCCCCAAAAGACAAAAAACCTGAATAAAAGCTTTTACGGGTCATGAAAGCCAGTTGTGAAGCATAATTTTTTGAAATCAATTCCGCTGTTTTATCGTTCTTTTAAAAATTATAAAGCATTTAACAAACTTGCTTCTGAAGAACGAAATATCGTGTTTTATTCTGAAAGTGGTCAGGATTGGCATCACTTTGAACAGATTATTAAAAAGCTTCTTTCAATGTCAAAAAAAGTGTGCTATATAACCTCCGATCCTGATGATCCAGGACTTTTCTTGAAGGATAAACTGTTTAAATCCTTTTATATCAAAGAGGGATTCTGGCAAATTACTCTTTTTCAGTTCCTGAAAGCGGATTGTCTCGTTCTGACCATGATAGATCTCAACATTTTTCAGCTTAAACGATCTATAAACCCCGTACATTACATCTACCTTTTTCACGCAATGGGAAGTACCCATATGGTGGATTATGAAAATTCCTACGACCATTATGATTCAATTCTTTGTGTCGGACCCCATCAGATTAACGAAATCCGTAAAAGAGAACTGCTTAAAAATCTCCCCCCCAAGAATCTGATTAAACATGGATACGCTCGTGTCGAAGAACTTATGGAGGATGCTAAAAAACATGAAAAAACGACACAAAAACCATACACGATTCTGCTGGCACCAACCTGGGGTGAAAATTCCATTCTGCATATTTGCGGAAAAAACCTGGTTGAAATACTGTTAAATGCAGGTTTAAAGGTAATTTTACGCCCTCACTACCAGACACTGAAACTTACTCCACATATCGTTGATGAGATTGTAAATCAACATTCGAACAATCCACTGTTCAGTTGTGTAAAGAAAATGGGTGACAAGGAATCCCTGTTCAATTCAGACCTGCTTGTTTGTGACTGGTCTTCTACTTCAATTGAATATGCACTCGGATTAGAAAAACCGGTTCTTTATATTGATGTCCCACGCAGAGTAAGAAACCCCAAATACCAGGAACTGGGTCTGGAACCTATGGAAGTAAGCATCAGAAGCAAAGTTGGCAGGATCCTTGATCCTTCTGAACTGTATAAAGCACCAGATCTGATTGAACAACTTTTATCAGATCCACATTGTTTCAGAGAAAGAATTTACAGATTAAGATCAGAAATTGTTTTTAATCTCGGTAACAGTGTTGATGCAGGAGCTAAAGAAATTGCAAAAATCGCAAGCACTCAGTTCAACACAAATACCAAATGAAACCATATGAATTAGAATCGAATCATGAAAAATCTCATCACAATTCTGAAATATAATCGATTTTTACCTTTACTTAAAAACTGGTTTAAATCTCCAAACCGGGTAAAACTTTTAAAATGGAGTGGTGGTTTTTTTTCAATCGTAACACTGGTTCAGATACTTATAGGTTTTTTTTATATTTCCAACTACCGATTCCCTACAGATCCGCTTGCACTTGTTTATACTTTCACTGCGTTTTTCAGTCATTTTGGCTCAATATCACTTATTGTATGGATTTCGTTTGTCTTTCCGATATTGTTGATTTTACCAGATAAAAAGCTGGTCATACCGGTTTGTGTATTTCTTGTGTCTTTTATTCTCTGTATAGAGCTTCTTGATGCTCAACTGTTTACTTCAAGACGTTTTCATCTGGGCATGCTTACAATTAAAATTCTTGGGTGGAAAACCTGGGGATTCGGAATACTCTATTTTTTCATATTTGTAATGTTTAACAGTCTGATTGCAAAAATAGCGTGGGACAGGTTCATAATTGCAGAAAAAAAAGTTTTTCTGCAGATAAGCATACCTCTAATCCTGGTTTTTCTGGCATTTACACATTTAACACATGTCTGGGCTGATGCGACAGGGTATGTTGAAATTACCAGATTTACAACAAGACTACCACTTTTCTATCCTTCAACAAGTAAACGGTTCATGGTCCGCCACGGACTGGCTGATATTTCACAGAGAAGAAATCTACCCGAAAAATTTGGTGCTACCGGCAGTGATTTTTACTATCCGCAAAAACCGCTGGAATATGATCCGGATATACAGCATAATAACATTCTTATTATAGCAATTGACGCAATGCGTTATGACATGTTAAATTCACAAAATTTCAGCAGATGTTACAACTATGCCAGAAACCATGGCACTATTTTCACAAACCATTACAGCGGCGGCAATTCCACCAAAATGGGCTCGTTTACACTCTTTTATGGAATTCCTCCAACTTATCAGCAATATATTGAATCAAATAAAAAATCTCCTGTGTTAATAGACAGAATTCTGGAAACCGGCTACAACACCGGAATTTTTACAAGCTATAAACTGTATGCACCTGCCAATCTTGATGTTACAGCTTTTGTCAAAGTTCCCGACCTCAGGCTCGAAACCACAATCCCGGGACCACAAGCAGCCTTTCGCAACGACTCCGCGATAACTGAGCAATGGAAATCATGGGTTCATCAGAACTCAGGCAATAAACCTTTTTTTGGGTTTCTTTTTTATGATGCATTATGCACAAAAAGCTACCCTGAATCATATTCAGAAAAAATTGCTGAACACACAGATCTCTCCGGTCCGCAAAAAAAATTCATGGAGTACAAAATAAGCCTACAATATATCGATTCTCTGGTTGCATCAGTTCTTGATGATTTATCTGAATCCGATCTGCTGAAAAACACCGTTGTTATTATCACTTCAGATCATGGTGAAGAGTTTGATGATAACGGGTTGGGATATAACGGACATGGATCTTCTTTCAGCGACTGGCAAATCAAAACACCATTGATTACGGTCTGGCCGGAAATGGAACCAGGTATTGTTGATAATAGAACCTCACATTATGATATTGCTGCAACATTAATGAAAGATGTATTCGGGGTTTTAAATCCAGAATCAGATTTCTGTTCCGGTAAAAATCTTTTTTCTGACCAAAGCTGGGATTGGCTGTTAATTGGCTCCTATTTTAATTTTGCAATTCTTGAGCCTCAACAAATTACCGTTCAATTTCCTGGCGGATACTATGAAGTAAGAGGAAAAGATTACAGAATAATACAGAAGCCACAATTCTCTCCCAATATTACTGCCGCATTGAATGAAATGGGAAGATTCTTCAATAAAAATTGAAACACAGAGAAACAAGTGTTTTAGAAGAAAAACGAAAAAGATTAAGAAAAATTGAAAACGCAAAGAACACAGAGTACGCAGAGTAAGAATTGGAAACTGAACAAATCCGGACCGGAAATAAAATATTTAAATCAAGATTATGAAAAATTTAAAAACACAGAGAACACAGAGTACGCAGAGTAAGAATTGAAACTGAACAAATCCGGACCGGAAATAAAATATTTAAATCAAGATTATGAAAAATTTAAAAACACAGAGAGCACAGAGTACACAGAGTAAGAATTGGAAACTTAGCAAAGCTGGATTGGAAAAAGAACGAATTTAACTGTTTGTCTACTTGTTATGAAAAAACTTCTGATACGTTTATTTACTTTCTGGCTAATCTCTATTGCAGCAACTGTATCGGGTACTGACCTTATTAGTTCTGAAAATAATTTGTATTCATTTTTGACTCAGAACAGAAAAATACGATTCTCACAAAATGCTGATCCTGTAAATATCCAGCAATCGTATACATACTCAGAACTCACCACTGCAAAACAAATTTTCAGCAATCCAGACAGCATTCCAATATTTAAATTAAGAGTGAAAAATGATTCTTTTTTAGACAGTTGTATTCAATCTGCCCGAACAACAGTTGAAAAAACTGAAACCGACAGCACTGTAACTTTCCTTTTTTCTTCAACACCTTTCTTTTCCAATATACGATACTCAAAAGAGTATAAATTCCATAAGCATAACCACTGCATCGACTATTCAATCAGATTGCATGGCGATAATACAAGGCAATTATTAAATGATAAAACATTCCAGTTGGAAATTTCTTTAAAAGAAACCGGTTTCAAACAAATTTTTCTGGACAACAAACTAATAATTCAAAAAAACGACACCCTGCCTGTTAACATTCTCGAAAATGACAACTGGACTGGTGTTTACAGGAAATTCTGGACTTTCTGCGTTCAATGCAAGACATCTGCACTGCCAGTATCATACAAAAGAAAATCTGTAATTCTGGATTTGAAATTCGATAAAGATAACAAGTGTGATTTCAGGATCTACTGCGGACCGATTGTTATTGATGAGCTTAAAAAAGTGGATCATAAACTTGCAGCCCTTATTTACAATCAGCCTTTTTTCATGAACTGGTTGTCTGGTGGTTTTTTACTCATTTTTGATACTCTCCTCGAAATTTTCAACAACGTCGCCTTATCCATATTTTTATTATCAATATGTGTAAAGATAGTGCTCGCCCCGCTCTTTAAAATTGCCAGTATCTGGCAAAAACAGGTAAATGTCCAGTCTTCAATTCTTGAACCCAGGCTTAAAGAGATAAAAAAACAGTTCAAAGGTGAAGAACAGAACAGAAAAATCCTCCAGTTGCACAAGGAGCTGGGTATAAGTCCTCTTTACTCATTAAAGAGTCTTCTAAGCGCAGCTATCCAGATTCCTGTTTTCTTTGCAGCATATCACATGCTCAGCACCCATATAGCTCTTTGTAATTCACCTTTCCTGTGGATCAGCGATCTGTCAGCTCCGGATCATTTCTTTAAACTTCCTTTCAGCATACCTTTCTTTGGTGATTATTTTAACATTCTCCCCTTTATAATGACCTCGTTTACCTTCGCTTCATCGTGGCTGCACACCGATTTGTCACTCTCTTCAGAACTGCACAAAAAACAAAGAAACAATCTGTTCTGGATGGCTGTTCTTTTCTTTTTAATGCTGTACACATCACCGGCCGGCATGGTGGTTTATTGGACCATGAACAATATTCTGGCATTTATTACTACAATTTTTACAACTGTTGTTTTAAACAGTAAGAGAAACAAACAAAATCACAGTGAAAATAAACCTGTTCAAACTGTCAATTCGGAAATTGCGGGGAAATGATGAAAGCAATAATTCTTGCCGCAGGATACGGCAACAGGATGCGTCCACTTACTGACAATTGCCATAAAACCATGCTTGAAGTAGCAGGAAAAACTATCATACAAAGGATAATTGATGGCCTTGTCGAAAATGGAATCAAAGATATCGTTGTTGTAACCGGATACCGTTCTGAAGAACTAAAGAATTATCTTTCTGAATTATACCCTCAAATTTTATTTAAATTCATAGAAAATAAAAAATACAGGGAAACCAACAACATTTATTCAATGGCACTGGCATTTGAAAACATAACTATAGACAGTGATATTATTCTTATAGAATCTGACCTTTTATACCAGCCGCAGGTAATAACAAGATTGATCAATTCAGCTTACAGCAATGTTGCCCTGGTAGACAAATACAGAACAGGCATGGACGGTACTGTGGTTACTGTTGAGAATTCGGTTATCACAAATGTGATCCCGCCTCATCTTCAATCGCAAAATTTCGATTTTTCCGATAAATATAAAACTCTTAATCTGTATAAGTTTTCCAGGCAGTTCTGTGAGACTGCATTTAAAAAACTTTTGATCTATTATGCAAATGTAATTGATAAAAACTGTTACTATGAACTTATACTCGGCATACTGATTTACATGCAGAAAGAAACCATTCATGCAGAAATTATTCAGGATGAAAGCTGGTCTGAAGTAGATGATCCAAACGATCTTCTTGTGGCAGGATTCGATTTCAAGGAGAACCGGATGGAGATTCTTGAAGATGCATTCGGCGGTTACTGGAATTACAATATCACCGATTTCTGTTTTATCCGTAATATGCATTTTCCCAATGCTGCCATAATATCAGAAATGAGAAATGTTTTTCCGGACCTGATACATAATTATGGATCACGCCAAAAATATCTGGACCGCAAAATGGCATGGTTTCTTTTATGCAATGAAAACAGAATTACAGCCCTTAATGGAGCTGCACAGATATACCCGATTCTACAATCTTTATTTTTAAACTATAAAACACTTCTCCCCTATCCCTCTTTTGGTGAATACACACGAAATTTCAATTGTGTCAGTACCTATCTTGATGATGGTAACTTTGATACTGATGAAATTGAAAATAAGGCAAAGGATGCGCAGTTAATTGTTTTTGTCAACCCTAACAATCCTACCGGGACAATACTTGAGACAAACTGGATTTTTTCCTTTGCGGAAAAAAATCCGGACAAGACAATATTGGTTGATGAATCCTTTATTGAATTTTCCGATCAGACTCCGATATTGTCTCTTTTGGAACAGAATCCGCTTCAGAATGTAATCGTTATCAAAAGCTTGAGCAAATCTCTTGGTGTACCCGGAATCCGTCTTGGATATTTTTATTCATGCAGCCAGAAACTTAATTCCTGTGTAAATGAGAAAATTCCAATCTGGAACATGAACTCTTTTGCCGAACACTTTCTGGAGATTATTCTTAAACATCGCAATACCCTGAACCAGTCATTTGAATACACAATCCGCGACAGAAACGAATTCTCGTCCAGGCTTACCACCATACCATATATAAAAAAGGTTTTTGACAGCAGTGCCAATTTTATTCTCGTAAAGTTAAAAGGGGATAATGAATTTGCAGCAGATTTAACAAATACCCTCTTGTCGGAAAAAGCGGTTTTTGTTAAAAATGTCAGTCCAAAATTTTCGGATGGAGCCGGTTATTTGCGTCTTGCAGTGCGCACACAGAAAGAAAATGATGAACTCATAGGGTATCTTGCAGAACTGGACAAAATATTATTTCCGATAAACAAGCCTTTAAACAGCTTTTACCAGTTTGATTAGTTTGGTAAATTAATTTTCTCTTTGAAGTACAGGAAGATTTATGAGCGCGCGCTGTATAAGCGCGCACTTTTTTCATTTATTGATTACTGCTCAATCCTGGATATGGGCGGGCCTGTTTCATGAAAAGAACAGGTTCGCTGGCTGGGTCATCAACGGGCTGGTCAAACTTGAACTCTGTATCCATTGCATACCACTTATTTTTGTCTGCACCATAGAGATGCTGAAAAAACGTGTGAATTTCTGCAAGTGCCATTCCCAGATCATATACCTGTCGTTTTGTTAAAATTTTCTGACCTTCAGGGACAAGTGAAGAGTATCCCATATATACAATCGGCTGTCCTTCCATTTCGAAGTAATACAGGAACTGCTCTGATGTTATGCTTGGATCTGGCAGTACTACAGATACACCGTCTTTTTGCACATTTACATAAAAAGCAGGTTCTACCCCTGACGGATCGTAGATGTTTGCTGTAATAGCCACTCCATTAGCCTCTTCATCCGGAAAGGAACGATGTACAAGAAGAGCCATTCCAACTTTCATGTGGTCGATATTGCGGTAACTTCGCTCTTCAAAAGCCCTGAAATACCATACACTCGACCATACTTCACGGATAGCATCCAGAACCGATTGCTCATCATTCGGATCTCCACTCTTTGATGTGTAGAGACCAGCCCCTGTAAATCCATCCAGATCTTCAGCATTGGTACTCGAACGAAAACGCATTCGTATACCGGAATACTCACTTGACAGTTTTGTCATTAATTTATCTTTGAATTCAGAATCTACCGGAGCTGTCTGCATATCAGTTCGTAATTGAGCAAGCAGTTCATTACGAACAGCAGGATCACTCTGGAAATCGGTATCTTCAAGCATTTGTGTTAACCGTTCATTGAATCCGTTCTGGTCCATGAACTGATAGTAATAGAATACAGGTACTGCAAATCCTTTTGGATAACGTACCTTGTTGTTATCCATATGCGGAAAAGCCCCATAGTGGCTTGCTTTTCCTCCGTAAGCTGGTATTGAAACATCAAGAGCTTCACCCAGTGTCATATTTTCCAGATCAAGAAGATCTTCTATATCGCGGAGTTCCTGAGTTTCAAGATCCAGGTTTGGTATTCCAACACCTGCAGGCGAATTATCTTTCCACCAGGCATCAGCATCCTCTTTGGTAACCTCTGTAATTGAATAATTGAATGCTGTAACTTCCAGTTTTACCCATTTTCCTTCCAGAGCACGGAAAGTTTCGTTTGTAAAAACACCCCTTAACGCCATATTGGGAGTACCGCGGTTTTGTGAAAGGACATTGATATGTGCAAGCGGCGTCTGAAACATCTGGGTAATAAGGCCGCTTGTAACAGAGATATCGTTAGGAACTTTATCGAGTACCACAATATCACGAAAACTGACAAAAGCACTATCCAGTTCTTCGGCAGTGACAAAAATCAGTCTGCCCATGCTTGTTCCATAATTAAGTGGCTGATAATCGATATCCTGATAAAGTTCCTTTGATGTTATTACTTTAACAGAAGAAGGAAGATCTTTTAATATATTATCTTCGATCGTCTGGGATGTAGGATGAAAATAGAGCGAATCTCCGAAGTAAGCTGATGAGGAGATTTTTTGACAGGCTGTAGTGATCATTTCTACAGTAGCCTTATCATAAGGCGCGATTTCATAAGTCCATACTTTCGGACCTTCATAATAGGTTATTGCACCAAGAATAAACCGACGATTAGGACTGTAGTATTCAGTAGCATTAAACTCCGGCAGTGATGGAACAGGAGGTTTACCATTACCGGCTGAAAGGTTGTTTGATACAAAATCATAATGGACCTTGTATGTTTTACTGTTCTGAAAGTATAACGGTGTCCCTTCATCCGACAGATCTATGACAGTCTTTGCAGAGATTGCGCCCGGAATACTTGCATCCAGGGGTTCCGATGCGAGTGCCATAAAATCAGCATTACACCCGATTTTGTGAGAACAATCCGGATCACTATCCTGAATTACACAATTCCAGTTTACTTCTTCCGGTGCCTGAGGATTATCGGCACACGAAAAAAATATGACAACCAAAGAAAGAAATGTTGATAACAAACCAGATGTTATCATATGAATATTTTGTTTGTATTTAATAAAGTATAACCTGACCGACATTCTGTTTTCTCCCCCTCCAATTTTTATTGACAAAGGCGATCTATGCAAGTCTGTCCATCCGGACATTCTTCATGACCATTACACGATATTACCCCAGGTATTTCCAGATACTTGGCTACTTTATCTATTATTACCAGTTTTACTCCGCCACATTCATCTGTACTGGTTGCTCTTCTGGAAATCTCAATTTCCGGAAATCCAGCCATACCGTAAACTTTCAATTTGTCCAGTAAATGGGCAGGTATTGTCAACTCACCATCATCTTCAGTTTCACACTCTATTTTAGCTTTTGTACCACCATGGTAACTGATATCAATTTTTACAAATATTGTTGAAACACCAGGTACGTTTGGTGGATCCCATCTCAGATCGATTGATTCACCATCTCTCATCCAGATTGTATCATTGAGTACATTTAGTCTGCATATACCTTTAATATCAAGTGAAAATGGTGTAATAGTTGAAGTACCTCCAATAGAAACAGTTATATCATCGCCTTCAGAAAACAGATCAAAGGCCAGCCCCGGAGCCTGGTAATAACCTCTGACACTGGGTTCTATTGAAAATGATGTTGCACCGTCAGCAGTTTTCAATCCGTTCACTGTTACAGTACCGACACTTGATATTTGATCAGGAAATGGCTGACAACTGTCATTAGCAACACACACACCATTACAGTCTTCACAGAACGGATGAGTCGGGACTACAAGTTTACAATCGCCGTCTGTTTCCGCTGTCTCAAAAACTTTGGAAGGTGTAGGGCCATTTTTGAAAGCACCTATTAATGTTGGTGGGCTTTCGAATTCTTTAAATGTTATCTCAAAAATGCCGTGTAAACTGCATTCATTCGGATCTGTCTTGGTGGTATCCTCAGGATCTGTCTTAGTGGTATCCTCAGGATCTGTCTTAGTGGTATCATTCGGATCCGTCTTGGTGGTATCGCCAGATCCAGGGTTTGTAACACCGGAATCGTCGCACGTTCCTGTCAGCAGAACGAATGTAAAAAATATCAGAATTATTGAATTGAGCAGTACTGTTATTCGCATTTTAATTTCCTTTCAAGTTTTATGGATTACACGCAAAGCAGTAGAATCCGCCGTAACCGCCACCATTGCCTATAGTACGTGAAGTAAAACTACCGGCACCAGTACCAAAATCAAGATCTATACCTGCTTCACAACCATTCACACTATATCCTGAAATCCAGTTTGATATTCCCATTCCCATTCCCCCCATATTTTGAGGCCATGAAAAACCAACTCTTGGTGTACTGTTTGCAGTCGTTGATGTCCAGTCATCACAGGTTGGATTATCGCTATCAGTGCTTCCGCCCCAACCACCCATACCACCCATACCACCAAAACCACCCATACCACCTTGTCCGGTATATAACCTGCCGTCAGTTCCGGAACCGGTAATTGTAAGATGATTATCAACTTCTTCACCTAATGGATCTGGCCTTTTGTTTGGAATACCCCATTCATTTGGAAGATCATTTATTATTGCTGCATCGCCTTGTGGACGATCATGTAAGAGTGATGCAATATCCGGAGCCAGAAGTCTTCCTTCACGGTCATACCAGGGACCGCTTCCGATTCGGTCAATTGCATCCACCTGGTTTCCATCCGGACCATGTTCAACACTCAAAAAAGCACGCCATTTTTTAACCCATGAACCTGGCATGCTGCTATCTGCTATACACCTGCAAATGCTGTCTGCACCGAGCAAACCTGCTCCCGGACCGGTTTTACCGAAACGAAGATCGCCGCCAAACCCGTCTTTACTGCCAGAAAGTTTCTGCAAAGATTCAAGACTGGTTAAAAAGAAACTGAAATGAGCCAAAGTATCCATTTCAATAACAATCTCGTCTTCATAAACATTAACCGGCACTGATTTTATATAGTGTCTGGGAGACAGGGCTTGCAATGAATCGATAACAGCCTGGATTTTTGCGAGTTTTCCCACACCCGGTTTTTTTGATACCTCTGAAGATGCGATAGTACTTCTGCCATCAGGCAGCATAATATGACGAAAAGTAGTTGAATAGTGGTTCCCGATCGAAACCCTGATCGCAGTCATTTGCGCGGAATTAAGTCCGGCAGTCAAACTGAAACTGTATTCACCTGCATTCGCGTATGAATTTAATGCGCTTTTGAGCAGTTTCCCGGATACATCATACATTTCAACTTTTACCGCAGCCGGTCTGGTTAAACTGAAACGTACCTGGTCCCTTATCATGGAGATCTTTTCTATACGTGGCAGTTTTTCAACCGGTTTCACATTGACACCACCATTGGATATCGAAAATCTTCCCTGTGCATTGGTTGTATCCGACATATTTTTGCCTTTGAGAGTCACTACAACTCCTTCAACCGGTTGTTGAGTATGCTTCGAAACCACGGTTCCAGTAAGATTGATCGGTTCAGCAGATACAGCTAAAACAACCAGAAAGATCAGATTGATTCCTGTTTTACACTTCAAAACGGCCTCCTGTGTTAAATCCCAAAGAGATTTGTTTCAAAATTATTTCAAATTCATTTAGTTAATCGTTTATATAACTTTAACAGCTTTTTCCTATTAATCCTTTTCTTTGCACCAGGCATTATTATTGAATCATTAGTTATCTTTTCAATATAATACCTAATTAAGAAAAAAAATTGAAAAATAGTATTAAATCCGTATTGTCTGTTCTCTATAGAGATAAGATGAAATCGTCCAGGTCAGTGATAGTTTTGTTTTTTAAACTAACAATCGTTTTCTTTTCAACTTATGACATTAGCTAACCAATCTGCTATTATCCCAATTCTTCACTATCTGTTGTATCAATAATAATAAGTGTTCACTTTTTACATTATTTCTTTTCATTTTTTTTAATTTTTTGTGATTTTTTTGTAATGGACAGATTTGTAATATTTTTTTGATCATCAGGTGCTGTTTTTTTGATATTTCCGGTTTTCATGGCCACCAGGTGCATTATATGTTTTAAAATGATCATCATGTTCGCCGAGCGCACACGACCCACTTTTTATTTGATAGTGTTTCATGTCCGCCGAGCGCACACGACCCCCGCGGTAGTGTATTGCAGCTTTGCAAATTCCGTTTGGGGGCGTGTGGAAAACTGTGTATCGTTCCGTTTTACTGGAAAATCAGAATAGATCAGTTCGCAGTCAGGATTACCTTAATCATAGTATTTATATTTTTCATAATCATTGTTTTAATCATCCTTATCAGGTACAATCAGCGGTTCAGACATTTTCCTTATTGGGATTTAGAATTTATTCGTTGACCTCTTCCCCCATTACCTCTTTCTCCACTTGGAAACTGTTCGCTGCATCCTGACTCCGATTCAGGTTAAATTAAAAAAATGCACAAATGTGATGATCATCACATTTCAGAACCGGTTTTTCTATTATTTTAATTTTTAATCAATCCCCCTTACTCAGGTTTTACCTCACCTGAACACTTTTAAAGATACTGGGGGGATTTGATTAATTAACAAAAAATCGCACATAAGCAAAGGACACTATAATGCTTCTTCGCCGTGATCAGGTTCCATTTCCCAATAACCCTGCCTGCAAACAGTGCGCGAACAAACCCTGCCATCAACTTTTTGCCGGACCGATATACCCCGGAAAAATTATTTTTGTTCATCGCTCAAAATTTGTGCGGCTTCCCTGCTATACGCCGTCATTTGAAGATGAAAATGAAAACAAAAAGGAATCTGCCCCACTTACCGATGACCTCGAAGTAATTACCGGACAACTCGAGATCAGTAACCCCAGATGGGAACACACTACAGATGAACTGAAAACAGATTCCGCGGACAAGGCAGTTATTGGTGATTTAATAGAACTGGGGGCTGATATAAAAAACTATCCGGAGAAAGCCAAAGTCAGCAGCATTCAATTTGCTTGCAGGTTTGGGTGGTAATGCTGCCGGAAATGTGGGGGTAGGAGCAGAGGGCAAGTTTGAGTTCAGGTATGAGGACGGGAAAGTAAAATTTGTTTCCGGAGCGATGCTTACCTATGGTATAGGCGCGAAGGCAGGACTGGTTTTTGAGCTTGATGTAAATAAAGCGATAGAGCTTTTTTCTCATATATTCAGGTCGGTTGAATGGCACAAGGTGGATTCTGTAACACTTATGACGTTTGAGTTTTATACGAATATTACGTTTGCAAAATTCATAGCTGTGGGTAAACTTGGTGAATATGCTTTTGACAAGGCAAAAGGGTTTTGGGATTGGTTTTATAATCAGAGAAAAAAGCCAAAAGATATGAGTGAATCAAAAAAGAGGATTAGAATTAATATTAACAATGCTGAAGAGTTAAAGAATTCACCGCCCGAAACTTTGGGACATCTTGTTCTGACTATTATGGAAACTGTTGAATCTGATGATTTTGATGCAATTATTAAGATTCTTGTAGCAGCAGAGAGCGGTCATGAAATGAAATGGATACTTAGAAACGCACAGGATGAAATTAAGATATCTTCAGAAAGCAGCGATAGTGATAAAGGTATTGCATTGGAAGAGGGGATAAGAAGAGTTCTGGAGTTTGGAAACAGGCTTGAGAACTACTCAAACTATGTAAAAAGAATTATGGAGATATTAAATGATAACAAAATTAAAGTTAGTTAGTTTTATTCTAATCACATTGTCAATTCAACATATTTCATACAGCTCTGATTGTGACACTATGGTCATACTGGGAAAACAATGGATAGAATGTACCTATTCAAAATGCCCTGAAGATTCTATTACTATAACATTTGAAGATAATGTTTTAAGAAGAAAGAAAATTTATTATGCTTGCAGAGATAGTGGGTTGTTTCTTTATTTTTCTGAAAAAGGAGACACATTAACAAAATCTTATTTCATAGGAAAAAAGACCATAGGCGTTTTACAACAATGGCATTTCAATGGTAAAGTTAAAATTTTAGAAAATTACAACGATTCCGGACAAAAACATGGATTATGCGAGTATTGGCGTGAGGATGGTGCCAGAAAAGACAGTATTGTGTATCATAATGGAAATATCATAGAACTGAGGGCATATTTTTTGAATGGGAAAGTAAGGCATTGGATAAAAAAAGTCGATAAAGATAGTTATAAAACATTGGAAGCTTTTTATTATGATACATCTGGAGCTGTTTGCGGTGAGATAAAAAATGGTAATGGAACATACATTTTATGGTCAGATGATGCCAAAGAAAGATGGATCGAAACTTACAAAAACGGTGAAGAAGTTGCCAGCCGGAAATTAGAACCGAATGAAAATCCCGACTGGAAATAAAAGACGGTAACAAGTCAACACTTAACCGCGATTCTGTTGGCAAATTTTTAAAACCTTAAAATTTCTGGATGGTAAACAGGAAGAATTGTTCATAACAAGCATGTCTATTAATATTCTAAACGTTTTATCTTAAAAATTGGACTTAACATCAGAAATTCCATGATTATACATATAATAACACTTCACCTTTTCAGGAGATGTAATATGAGAAAAATGATTCAATATTCAGTTTTACTTGTTGCAATATTTGTCATGTCGATAATTTCCTGCAATATGCCTTCCGATCCGTTTAAAAAACCGTCAAATTCTAAAGTGAAACTGTTTTTAGAAGAAAACGAACAGACAATAGATTTTGCTATCGAATTCATTATTCTCTCTGTTTCAACAACCAATTTAGATGTCAACTATTGAAAAAACTCTCGTTAAAAGTTTCTCCCCGATCAGGTATCAGATAGCAACCAATAACACTTTCTTTTCTTCAGTTCAGTATCAGCCTGAAAGTTTCAACTTTTCCGGTTGCAATCGAAGCAAAATAAACTCCACCTGACAGCCGACTTCTGTTTATCTTTACTATATTCTTTCCAGAATTCAATGCCGTTTTGTTATAATAAACAGTTCTCCCGATACCGTTTACTATCCTTATTTTGACTATTCCGGCTTTTTTCATATCACATTCAAGCAGTATTGCTGAATTGTTGCTCCAGACAGTTTTATTAGTTAATGTTTTCTTTTTGGTAATATCAGGTGTTCCTGTTGTCATACCGGTTTCAATCGCGCCCAGATCCGGAGCACTTCCATGAAAAGTAATCCCTTCAGAAACAACACCGGCATCAATCAAACTGCTGCCTGTTCCCGGTTTAAGGAACCCGTTACTTAACGGATCATTATCAGGACCTGGAGTCATGCTTTCAAAATCAGAAGCCGAAGCTGTAAACGGCCAGTCGAACGCTTTACCTGTCAAGGCATTCGGGCCCGCGTTTTGACCTACAATCCTGTCCGTATGCCCTCCATCAAAAGATACATTGTTCCTGAATACATGATTTGCTCCATCACGGACATGAAAATTGTAATCACCGTTATCCCAGGCTGTATTATTAGTGAATTCAATTGATGAAGTATTGCCGTTGTCTGTAAAACCATGCTTTCCGTTTTTAAACGCAATACATCTTCTGACAATATGATTTGTCAGCGTAGCCGAACTTCCCAGTTTAAAACCGTTCTTGTCGCCGCTTCCCGAGGTATTTCCATCACTAAGTGTTCCATTATTATGTGCAATACACCTGTCCAGAAATATTACTCCTATTGCACCTGTTTCAGATTTTGTATACATATCCCACCCGTCATCAATATTATGATGCGCAATGCAATTGCGGAATACATTTCCTTCACCACATGTTAATTTCGGGGCAAAACCGTCAGCATTCTCATGTCCGCTGTCACTATTATCGTGAGATTCACAATCGAGTATCAGATTATATGAAGGCCATTGACTTATGTTATTTACGCTGCTGTTATAACGACTTAACTGAAGTCCGGAATCCTTGTTTTTTCTAAAAACAGACTTCTCAATAATATTGTAATTACCAGAAAGTAACATTCCATTATCACCTGCCTGTTCAATAATAATTCCGCGAATATGCCAGTAATCCGCATCAAGAACGACTCCTCTGTTTGAAGAGTTCTCAGGCATTTGCGAAAAGTCAAGCACTGGTTTTTCACCTTTATACGCATACATTTTTATCGGTGCATTTTCAGAACCACTTTTCTGGATTAAAACAGTATTGGAACTTCTGTAAATGCCGCCACGCAAATAGATAACTTTACCTGATGAAACAGTTTCAATCGCCTTTTCAATAGTTTTAAAAGGCGATTCTTCAGTACCTTCATTGGAATCATCACCGTCGGGAGAAACAAAAATGTCACCTTCAGGATACTCCAATGTATCAATTTCATTGGTTCCAGGTTTTTCTTTAAAACAAGCATTAATAGACTTATCTGAATCCATTGTAATAGTAACTGGATTTGTATTACCCGTAATGTCACCTTCCCAATGATCAAACTCCCATCCACCAGAAGCCGTTGCAGTAACCGTAACTGTTTGATTTTTTTTGTAAGTGCCATTTTGGGGTGAAACCATTCCCTGCCCTTGTTGAACAGTTGCCGAAAAAGAAAATGTTGTTACCGGATTATCATTTCCATCTATAACACCCACTCCCGCGTACTGTTTTACGATTTCAGGAATATCGGCTGCGTTATCCAGATCATACTGATATGGGGGAATATAGGAACAGGTAGAAGATGCTGGCTGATCCCCTGTACAATTATCATATATGTTATCTGCCACATCCCAAAACCCGCTTTCATCACTGTAAAGGTAAGTAACTGGATGAACACAGTTTTTAAAGTAGTTGTTCTCTATCCGGATTTCTGCTCCCATCCGGCAGTTGATTGTAGATTCCAGAGAATTTTCATAATAGTTATTAAAGATATGGCCATGTCCAAAACGGTATGATGGAAGGCGGGAGTTGCAGTTTGCTATATAATTATGGTGATATGTGATCTTCCTGTCATGGATGTCGCTGTCTGAAGACCCTACAAGACTTGTTTTCCAACTATCATGAAGATAGTTCCACGAAAAAGTGATATAATCGCAATCTCCTTTTGCATCCAGCAGACCATCATAATAATCCTTATCGTGATCCAGATCGTTATATAACTCGCAGTGATCAACCCATACATGATCAGAGGGGCCTTCAATACCAATACAATCACCATCCCCTTCGCTTACATGATGAATTTTCAGATTGCGTATGATGATATTTGATGCTTTCCAGATCTTTATCCCGATACCGTCTAATTCAGCGCTGCTTCCTTTGCCAATAATCGAAATATCCGACATCTCTTTTATTTCAATTTTAGATGACGGGTAATTATCCAGTTTCCCTTCAATATAGACTGTCAGAGGATTGTTACCTTTTCCTTTTAAAGCATTATACAGCTCCTGTCCGGATGATACTGTCACAATATCGCCGCCCGCACCCCCGGTTGTACCTCCTTCAAGTGATGCAAAACCACTTAAAGAAAAATCCGGATTTTGAGCATAAACAGCTAAACAGGTAATAAGAAGACAAAAAGATAAGCGTTTCATTACGTGCCTCCCTGTGCATAGGATATACAATTTTTTTTAAGGTGCGTTACGATTTTAAATCGAATTTAACACTATTATCAACAAAATGTCAAATTATCTGTAACCAATAATATAATTAAATAGAACATAATATGTAGATTTATTATATTTTATATTCATTATATCATATTTTATGTAACCAATTTTTATCGATTTAATTTCTGTTAGTGAATTTATAAATCAGGTAATAATCGACGAATTCAACAAAATCATTAAAGGCGGAACACAAAATCATTAAGGCTGTGAAAATTCATTTATACCTGGTCGATCGTTGTCGTTGTCGTAATCGCAATCGTTTTTTCCGTAAATCGCAGGATATGTGGCAGTTTTTTAGGTCTCTAAACAAATTCTTTATACCAACATTCGCGAAAAGGTTGTAAGTAAGTAACGGTTACTGTTCGTGTCTGGTACAGTTTAACAAGAGTATAATTCAATATGGCATTGTGATCTTATGAAAAAAATTTATTGCTATTCTGATTATAGAAAGTACATTCAGGATTACTATTTTTATCAGAAATCGATACGGAAATCATTTACTTATCGGGTTTTGTCTGCCCGTGCCGGTATTAACTCATCAGGTTTTTATCCGCTTGTCGTGCAGGGTAAACGCGATCTCACGGATGCAACAATTAAAAAAACGTCTGATGCTCTTGAATTATCACCTTTTGAATCGGAGTACTTTGCAAACTTGGTTCGCTTTAATCAAGCAAAAACATTAAAAAAAAAGAACATGTATTTTGAGCAACTTCTGGAAGTACTGAGTAAAAAGGATTTAAATCTCATTTCTGAAAACCAGTATGATATTTTTTCCGAATGGTATCATGGTGTCATTCGTGAACTGGTTGTTTGTCGTGAATTTGATAACGATTTTCGTAAATTAGGTACAATGCTTTCACCTCCGATCAGTGCAAGACAGGCCAGAAAGTCTGTTGAACTGTTATTAAAATTGGGTTTCCTTAAAAAAGTTGATGGGAAATATTTACAGACTTCGCCGGTTTTAACCACAGGAAACAATCTCAAGTCTCATCAGATAATAAACTACCAGGTAAAGATGCTCAAACTTGCACAGGAAGCGTTTGACAGATTCGGTCCTTATGATCTTTTGTCAAACTCTTCAACTACTTTCAGAATATCCAGAGAAACCTTTGAACTCTTTAAAATCAAAAACAGAACTTATCGTGAAGAACTGCTGAAAATCGCCGAGGCAGATACAGAAGCGGATCAGGTTTTTCAACTTAATATAAATATGTTTCCGGTATCAAATCCAAAGCACAAAGGAAATAAAAATGTTTAATTTGTCCAGATATATAGTTTTGGCAGTACTGTTTTTCTGGACTTTTCGATGCAGTAATAATCCAGCTATCACCGGAGGTGGACTTGATACCGAATCCAGCGGCGGAAAGCTTGTGGGTTCAGTGTCATTTTCAGACGGCCAGGCTGGCAAAAACACAAAGGTCACTTTGCTGCCTCATAAATATCTTCCCTTTATACCCGATTCATTGAAAACAACCATTACAGACAGTTTCGGAATATATGAATTCAAGGATATTGATTCCGGTTCGTACAATATCAGTGCAGTGAGTCTCGATTCCGGATACCGTTTTTTTCAACGTGATATTTCTGTCAAAAAAAATGACAGCATTAAAACAGATCCTGGCATTCTAAGAATTCCTGGAACCATTACTTTATCTTTTGAAAGCAGTATGGCCGGCGGATTTGTCTATATCCCGGGAACAACCATTTTAAAACAAATTTCCGAAACTCCCGAAAATCAGGTTGTAATCGATTCCGTTCCAGCAGAAGCCGAAGTTTCTGTTTTTTACAGAAAAAACGCCGGGAGTAACGATTCTTTACTTGCCCAAAACATAACCCTCTCACCTGGAGCCGTTTATAACATTTATAACATATCCGCCTGGTCATATTCACGACAGATCAGATTGAACACATCAGAATCAGGTTTACATACAGATTCTGATTTATATTCCATTCCTGTCCTTTTGCGGCTTTCAGCCAGCAACTTTAATTTTAGTGAAGTTCAGGAGTCCGGAGCTGATATAAGATTTATAAAATCAAACGGTAGTCGGCTGCACTTTGAAATTGAACGGTGGGATTCTCAAAATGATTCCGGAGAAATATGGGTTAATGTCGACACACTGTATGCAAATGATTCTTCACAGTCATTCCTGATGTTATGGGGCAACAGTGATTCACTGATTGAATCTGATACTGTTTTAACTTTTGATACAGCTTACGGTTTTACTGGCGTTTGGCATATAGACGGAGAAAAAGATGGAATTCGTAATCGTGATGTTTATAAAGACGCTACTTATTACAGGAATCATGGAGACGATTATATTCATGCCCGTGGTATTGACGGAATAGCTGGATACGGAAAACAGTTTAATGGTAAGGATGATTACATTTTTATTGAAGACAACGAAGCTTATCATGTTGGATCAGGCCCGTTTACGGTTTCTTTGTGGTTTAACAAATCCTCACAAAAAAACGGTATACTTCTTTTATACAAATACACCGAAGATGAAACAAAGGAATTCGCAATTGCTACAGATACAAACAGCTCTGTTTT
>Ga0209723_1002596_pt1 | contig 23880 bp, 21 predicted proteins | sample BiotimSIPDNA_2_FD_185750 | JGI IMG/M metagenome (GOLD analysis project Ga0209723, IMG submission 185750) | Anaerobic biogas reactor microbial communites from Washington, USA - Biogas_R2 time_0 SIP DNA (SPAdes) (version 2) | ecosystem: Engineered > Bioreactor > Anaerobic > Unclassified | place...
ATTAAAATGCATCAAATCCACAGTACCATATATAAATTATAGTAGAAAATCTTAAGAAAGGAAATGTATACTCGATTTACTATAATTTACTATTTAGAGTATACAAGAAATATTATGAATATAGATGAATTGAAAAATATGAGTGAAAAAGAGTTAATAGAACATTTAAAAAAAATTTATGAAAGATATTCGATTGAATTTGACGATTCCCAAGATAATCTTAATAAAGTACTGAGGGAATTACAAAATCAAAACAATAATGTCATTAATGATTTTAGAAATTCAAATTATTTATAATTACAAAAAAAGAGCTGTTGCTCTTTTTTGATAACTAAAGATTATCGCTTAATAAAGCGGTTTTTATTTAATGGTGCCCCCAACGAGAATCGAACTTGTATTTCAGCATTACCATTGCTGCGTTTTACCACTAAACTATGGGGGCCGCCGTTCATTAAGTATTGTATCAGTAAATGAATTTATTTTCAATTATTATAATTACGTAAATACCTTTACATAAATATTACGTAAATAAAAAATAAATTAAAACTTTAAAATTTTTATTTGTTATTTAAATGAAAATGTGCTACTATTAATTTAGGCATTAATTTGCTTAATATTAAAAGGAGTATTTTATAAATGACTGGAACTGTAAAATGGTTTAACAGCGAAAAAGGATTTGGCTTTATTTCTGCAGAAGGAAAAGACGTATTTGTACACTTTTCACAAATTAAAGTAGAAGGATTCAAAACTTTAGCTGAAGGAGACAAAGTCAAATTTGAAATTAAAGATGGTGAACGCGGCCCACAAGCTGTGAACGTTGTTAAACTTTAATTTATAATTTGAGTTTAAAAAAGGACAATTAAGTTTGTCCTTTTTTCTTTTTATTTATATCTTCTAACAAATTATTGTTAATAATCCCATCATTTATTTGTTTAAAAACGAGTATTTTTTCAATTACTTCTTTAATATCATAATCAAGTTGCTCCGTGTTATGATAAATAATTGAGTTCCTAGAAAATCTTTTGGTTGGTGCATATTTTTTAAGTTGAACTGTAAAATCATCAGTTACAAGTAATGAAATTCTAGCTTGAAGGGCAAACGTTCTTTCTTGTGATAATCCGTTTACTCCGTAATAGAAATGATTATCATTTTTTCCTAATAACTCTAAAACTGTGCGATACAAATCTACTTGTGATCTAACAAGTGGTTGCCTGCCTTTAATTAATCCTGATTTCATCCCTTCTACTGAGTTATTATCATCTGGGGCATAAATTAGCGCTGGTACTTGATATAATTTCTCCCAAGATTCTACCGCTGTTAAATCTGGATCGTTTAAAAGTAATTTCATATCATTTAGCTGAAAGCCAGTGCCATGATCACCATACATTACAAAGATGGTATTTTCAAGTTCGTTGGCTAATTCGATAATCATTTTAAAAATATCATTATAAAACCTTAAGTAATTTAAATAAGTCAATGTCACATCATTAAGTCTGATATCTTCTCTTGTTAACACTGGTTCATTAATATAAGGATCATATAAATATGGAGTGTGCGGGTGAATTGTAATTGGATATAGAAAATACTTTTTATTTTCGTTTGTTTTTTCTTTTGCTACTATTTTAACCCACTCAAATAAATCTTTTTCACTTACCCATGGACTTCCTGGTAGTTTTTCCAAATTATTAGGAAACGCATCAATTACATTAGTGGTTCCTAATTTATCTGGTAAAGGGCGTTCGGTAAAATGATAGAAATTATCAAAATTTAACATTCCTGGGTGAGTATTTTCTCGATTATAAAATTGCCTATTATCAGCGTGAAATGAAGCAGTATAATAATCATCTAAAACTGTAGGTAATGCGTTTAGTCTAAAATCTATCATCTTCTTATATGCATTATTAGTAATTTTATCGTGCCACGTGATTTCTCTTGGATAATCATCATTTCCATATTGCCAATACATTAAGTGATTTCCTGGGGTATATAACCCTGTTAATCCTGAAATTTCAGCATCACTAGAGTTTCCTAAACCAACATTAGAATAGAAATTTTCAAAGAAATATGATTCACTAATCAGTTTTTCAAGGTCAGGCATTAAATCTAACTCTTCTAAAAATTCACTGGAACCATCAACTAAAAATGTATTTATCGTTTCAAGTTGAATATAAACTACATTCTTATCGGAAAAGATCCCGTTTAATGTCGTAACGTCACCTAAAGAAGGACTTAAATTTACAGTTGGAGCGTCCGCTAATAATAATGTATTAGAGTATGTCTCGCCAAAGAAATTAGTATAATTTGCAACATTTTTATCATAAACTTCAAAATCTTCTATCGTTGCTTTTCTACTCCCACCAGCATCATCCCATTTAAATCCTAACCAATCATAAAAATAAAAATTATAAATCCCACTAGTTTGCATTCCGTATAATGGTCTTTCGTGATTTAACTTCCAATGATCAGTAGTATATTTATAACAAATATTTATATGACCAAAACTTAATAAAAGTAATCCGATTGTTGCCGCAAATAAAACTTTTGAATTTTGAAATAACACCTTCGGATTTAATTTTTTTAAGTAGACATCTTTTGGTTTACCTTTTGAAAAGATAATATAAAGGGCTAATAATATGAAGAAATTAAAAAACATGATAATTTTAAACTCTAATATTAACTCTCTTGAAACAACTTCAGCAATTGATGATGACATATCAGTTTCTGCATACTTAGCAAAAGATAACTCACTAATAGAAAATGGCGATTGATAATATCTAATATATATCAATAACATGTAACCTAAGAAACTTAATAAAAGTGAAATAATTGTTAAAATAAGCATTCTATTATAAGCTTTTTTAGAGCACAAAAAAACAACAACTACTATTAAAGAAATGATGATTAGATTACCTAAAAAAGATGCAATAATAGTAAATGGTGTTGCCGTAAAAGATATCATAAAATGATTTAGTGGTTCGGTTGTAATAAAATATGTTCCAATTAAACTTAAAAAAATAAATGAAATTGTAAAAACCGATAACTTTCTTTCCGTGCTCATGCTCTATTTAAATTCCTCTCGGTATTTCAATTTTACCATATCATTACAAAAAATGCTATTCTCTAAACATACTATATATGACTTTAAATATATTAATATTAATATAATTGAACTTTATATTTAAATATATTAATTAATTTATAAAATTTATCTATAATTTTTGTTTTTTTGGTTTAAATCGACCTTTCTTATGCTATAATTTTTATATAAGGAGTTGGTTATTATGAATAAGAGCATTTTAGAATTAGAAAGAAAAGAATATCTAACAAATATCAAAAGTTTAGTTGACAATAAAAAGTATGAACAACTACAAGAAAAATTTAAAGAACTTTACACTTTTGATGCAATCTCAATGCAAGGAACCAATAAAGTAACCTTAGATGATGTTAAAAAAATTATTGCTGGTGAACTGGTTTCTAATTATAGTGAACGTGATGTTAAAGAGGTTATTAATCACTATAAAGCTATTAATCACGTTTATCAAATGGTAAAAAACAATGTGGAAATGACTGAGGAAATAATTAAGGATATTCATGAAATATTGACCGAAGGAATCTTAAATGGAGGTAACTATCGTAATGTTAATATTAGAATACCTGGTGCAACTCATCAACCACCTGATTATATTAAAGTATACGATCGTATGAAAAGATACTTCTACAACCTTGAAACACATCAAGGTAGTGTAGTTGAAAAAGCAGTTTATGCTCATGCTGAATTAGCTAAAATCCATCCGTTTTTAGATGCTAATGGAAGACTGGCAAGACTGGTAATGAATTACTACTTAATGAAAGAAGACTATTTAGCAGTAACTATGTCTTCTGATTTAAAAGGTAGATATGTTCAAGCATTAGAATCATTTAAAGTTGACAAAGATAAAACTCCGTTAGTTAACTTTATTGAAGAATTACTTGTTAAAAGATATCAAGAATTAAATGAATTATTAAAATAAAAGGTGATATAAATCACCTTTTTCTTTTATTTTTTTAAAATCGGTTATAATAGATATGATCGATTATGAAAGAGACTTTTAAATACCAACTTACAACATTTATCAGATATATGGGGGATGCATTTATTTATCCCTTTTTAGCATTATATTTAAGATCAATCGGCTTAGCAAATAGTGATGTTGGAAAGATTATGATGATTATGCCGCTAGTTGCTATTTTTATTAATCCTATTTGGTCCAAATTTTCCAAAAATATTAATTACAACCGAATCTTTATTAGAATACTAACAGTCATTGAAGCAATCGCGGTCGTGATACTAGCTAATATCGGAGCCAACGTTTGGCTTATTATTCTAGTAATATTTATTATTGCTGTTGTCGGCCAACCATATTACATTTTATTTGATAGTTTTACTGTGATGTATGCTAAACAAAAAAATATTTCATACGCAACTATTAGAATCGTTGGCACATTATCTTATGCAATTACCGTTATTATCTCGGGATTAGTAGCTTCTTATAGTTATCAATTAGCGTTTTATATCGGTGCAGGATTGTTTGTTTTAACATCACTTCTGATTACCTTTATTAAGCCATTAGATATTAATGTTGATGATTCTCTTTCACATAAACCTGAACCAAAAGAACTCTTTAGAAATAAACCATATTGGCGTTATGTTTTTGTTGTTACATTCACTTTAACTTCAATGTTTATTTTTGATACTTACGTCTCAACTTTCTTAAAAGATATTTATTTGATTACCGAATTTCAATATGGAATTATCGTATCTAGTTATATTTTTCTTGAATTATTTTTATTAATTCTTTGGAATAAAATTGGAAAAAATGTTTCAAATTTATTTTTCTATTTATTAATGATTGGTTCACTAGTAATTAGATATGGAACTTATGCTTTATCAGGTGTTGTCAATGTTCCTCTTGGAATTATCATTGCTGTAACTATGCTCCGTAGTATCCCAATTTCAGTATCAATATATATGATGATGGAAATGATATCTAAATTAGTTAAACCTTATAATGTTACTATCGCTACAATAATAATGGGATCAATTAGATCTGCGTTTAGTACAGCTTTCGTTTTAATTGGGGGATATTTAACAACAAATCCGGAAAATTATAAATACTGGTTCTTAATGGGAATAGGGTTCACCCTATTATCACTAATATTTATTGACTATAAAAACAGTAAAACTGTTTAAAATATGGTAAACTATTTATTGGTGGTATGATGTTAAAACCAGGAGAAATACAACAATTAAAAGTCTTAAGAAAAACTGATATTGGTTATATGTTAGTAAACAAAAACCAAGATGAAGTTTTTTTACACAACAATGAAACCAATTTTAAAGAATTACAACCTAACACTATGGTTAATGCCTTTCTTTTTTATGATAATAAAGGTAGACTTGCTGCCACTTTATTAAATCCGATTATAACTAAGGATAAATCGGCTTGGTTAAAAGTAACTGGAGTTAATGAAAAAATAGGTGTCTTTCTTAATAATGGAATTAATAAAGATATTTTATATTCCAAAGATAACTTACCAAAAAATATAAACTTATGGCCCAATGTCGGTGATTTATTATATGTTAAACTTGAAGTTACTAAAAAATTCTTAGCTATTAACAGTAATGATAAAGAAATGGAAGATTTTAATCAGGGTGAGGAAGTTCATGCTAGAGTAGTTAAAGTTGGTGATGATGGTATTAGCTTATTAACTAACAATTTAACCCCAATCTTTGTAAGTTCTACTAACTTACGCAGGCCATATCGGATTGGCGAAGATACTATGGTAATTATCAATTATCGTCATCATGAATATTACAGCGCACAATTAACTCTTCAAAAGGAAAAACAAATGTTAGATGATGCCGATACTATTCTAGCTTACTTGCAAGAACGGGGAAAGATGAGGCTAACAGATAAGTCAACCCCTGAAGAAATCCAACAACTATTTAATATGAGTAAAAAAGCTTTTAAAAGAGCGCTAGGAACATTGTATAAAAATAGGCAAATAGATTTTATTAACGGAGAAACCGTGTTAAAAAGGTGATATATATGAGTAAAGAAAAATTAGTAAAAGATGTAACGTCAAGAGACGAAGATTTCGCAAAATGGTATACCGATTTATGCGTTAAAGCTGAATTAATGGACTATTCGAATGTTCAAGGATTCATTATTTATCGTCCTTACGGATACGCAATTTGGGAACAAATCCAAGATTATTTAAATAAAGAATTCAAAAAGACTGGACACCAAAATGTCTATTTACCATTAGTCATACCCGAATCTCTTTTTCAAAAAGAAAAAGATCACATCGAAGGTTTTGCACCGGAAGCTGCAATCATTACCACTTCTGGTTCTGAAGATTTAGCTGAAAGATTAATTGTAAGACCTACTTCCGAAGTATTATTTGCTGATCATTATGCCAAAATTATTAACTCTTACCGCGATCTTCCAATTTTATATAACCAATGGTGTAGTGTTGTTCGTTGGGAAAAAACAACTAGACCTTTTTTAAGAGGAAAAGAATTCTTATGGCAAGAAGGTCATACTGCTCATGCAACCAAAGAGGAAGCAATGGCTGAGACCATACAAATGTTAAATATCTATGACCGATTAGGTAAAGAATTACTAGCTATTCCTTTTATTACTGGTAGAAAAACTGATAAAGAAAAATTTGCTGGAGCTGAAGAAACATATACAATTGAAGCCTTAATGCATGATGGTAAAGCCTTGCAATCTGGTACTTCTCATTACTTTGGAAATGGCTTTGCTAAAGCATTTAATATCATGTTTCAAGATGAAAACAATCAAGAAACTCCAGTATTCCAAACCTCATGGGGAGTTACTACTAGATTAATTGGTGCCGTAATTATGGTTCATGGTGATGATGAGGGATTAGTGCTTCCACCATATCTTGCACCAATTCAAGTTGTTGCCATTCCAGTTCAAAATCAACGAGAGGTTGTTATTAACGCAATCCCTAAAGTTGAAGAAATTTTAAAATCTACTGGTCTACGTTTTAAAGTTGATAATAGTGATCGCCGCCCTGGTTGGAAATTTAGTGAATACGAGATGAAAGGTGTTCCATTAAGAATAGAATTTGGCCCAAGAGATATTGAAAATAAACACGTTGTAGTGGTTAAGAGAAATACAAGAGAAAAATTAACCATTCCAATTGACAAGTTAGCTGCTACTCTTCCTAAACTACTAGAAGAGATTCATCATGAAATGTATCAAAAAGCAAAAGAACAATTAGAAACAAATATCAGAGTCGCTACCACTTATGATGAATTTAAAGCACATCTAGAGTTAGGTGGTTATGTTAAGATGAGTGTTCATGGTGAAGAAGCTGAACTAAAAGTTAAAGAAGACACCGGTGCAACCGCAAGAGTTATTGTCGAGGAAGGATTAATAACTAAAACTTGTCCAGTAACTAATAAAAAAGCTAACGTGACTTTATTGTTTGCTAGAGCTTATTAATTTTTATTTAAAAATTAGAAGTTGTTATTGACTAACAACTTCTTTTTTTTAGTTCAAATATTAAAAATTTTAACAAATTATCAAATTACTTCAAATTGAGATAGATAATTACTTCTATAAACTATTAGTTTATGCTATAATTTATATATAAAGTGGAAACGCTTTTAGCGTTTTAAAAATAAATATTAGAAAGGAGAGCATACTTAATATTTTCACATTAGAAATAAGTATGCAAATTGTTACATGAAAGATTATCAATCAAAAGAAATCCGTAATATTGTCATTATTGGACATCAAGGTTCTGGTAAGACAACACTTACAGAGTCAATGCTATATGTTGCCAAAAACATTAGCAAAAAAGGTGAAGTAGACAAAAAGAACACTGTTTCTGACTTCTTACCAGAGGAGCAACAAAGATTATCAAGCTTGTCAACCTCAATCATTCCAGTGGAATATAATGGTTATAAGCTTAATTTTTTAGATACTCCTGGTAATGATGAGTTTGTAGGTGAACTAAATCAAGCATTATCTGTCGTTAAAGGTGCCGTAATTTTAGTTGATGCCACTAGTGGTGTTCAAGTGGGAACTGAAAGAGTATGGAAGGAAGTTCGTAAGAAAAAAATTCCAACAGTTATCTTTATCAATAAAATGGATAAAGAAAATGTTAATTTCGATAACGTATTAAAAGATATCGAAGATAAATTAGGTAAAGAGGCGGTTCCTTTTGCAATCCCTATTGGTAAAGAAGATAAATTTGAAGGTTATGTTGACGTTGTCGATTTAAAAGGCTACGTATTTGATGCCAGTGGTAGAAAAGAAGTCGAGGTATATGCTGATAATAAAGCACGTGCTGAAGAGTTGAATACTGAAATTTTAGAAGCTGTTGCTTCAACAAGTGAAGAATTATTAGAATTATACTTCTCTGGTGAAGAAATTTCACAAGAACAAATAGCTCATGGTTTGAAAAATGCGATGATTAATGGTGAATTAGCCCCAATAATGATTGGTAGCGCCGCTAAAGATATCGGGATTCAAACTTTACTAGATATGATGATTAACTATCTTCCTAGTCCAGATTCATTAAAGCCACTAAAAGGTAAAGATCCTAGAACTAACGCTGAAGTTGTAAGAAACACTAACGATAAAGATCCATTTTCAGCATATGTTTTTAAATCATCAGTAGATCCATTTTTAGGGGTTATCAACTATCTTAAAGTTAATTCAGGTACTTTAACTTCTGGTCAAGATATAACTGTAACTAATCGCGGAGAATCAAAGAAAGTTGGAGCATTATTTGCCCTAAGAGGTAAAACTCAAATTTCGGTTGATATGGTTCATGCTGGAGATATAGTTGCCGTTAATAAATTAGATTTATTTACTGGTGATACTTTAAGTGACCCTAGAAATCAAGTTTTATTTGAACCCGTACCGATTGTTACTCCTGTTATTTATGTAGCAATAGTTCCAAAAAATAGACAAGATGAAGATAAGATTTCTGGAGCTCTTCAAAGATTAAATCTTGAAGACCCAACATTTGAAATTAGAAGAAATAAAGAAACATCACAACTTCTAGTTGGTGGTCAAGGTATGACACACTTAGGTTATATTTTAGATAAAATGAAATCAATGTTTAAAGTTGACGTTGAAATCGAAGATCAAAAAATTGTTTACCGTGAAACTATCACTAGAAAAGTTGAAGCTGAAGGAAAACACAAAAAACAATCTGGTGGTGCCGGACAATACGGTCACGTCTTCATCAGATTTGAACCAAGTGAACAAATTTTTGAGTTCCACGAAGAAATCTTTGGCGGATCAGTTCCAAAAAACTATCACCCTGCTGTTGAAAAAGGATTACAAGAAACATTTGAACGTGGACCTTTAGCGGGATTCCCTGTAGTTCAAGTTAAGGCTACTTTATATGATGGATCATATCACTCAGTAGACTCTAACGAAATCTCATTTAAATTAGCTGCTGCATTAGCATTTAAAGATGCTGTTGCTAAAGGTGCGGGCGCGACAATTTTAGAACCAATTATATCAGTAAGTATTACCGTAAAAGACCAATTTGTTGGAGACGTAATGGGAGATGTTAACAAACGTCGCGGTCGCGTACTTGGAATGGATCAAGGCCATGGTGAACAAATTATTCATACTGAAATTCCTGAGGCAGAAATTGTTTCATATGCCATTGACTTAAAAGCAATGACTCAAGGTTCTGGAACATTTACAAGAGAATTCTTACGTTATGAACAAGTTCCAGCACATTTAATCGATAAGATTATTGAAGAATATAAAAAGTAATTAAATCATTATCATCCTATTATCAAATAGGTGATATTAGTGAAATGTCTAAAATGTAGTGAACCAATAGTTATTAAGAAAACATTTAAAAATATTTTTAAAACTGAATATAAAGCGCTTTGTAATCGGTGTGAACGGAAATCAATTTATAACTTCTACTATGAAGTGATCCCTATTAATGGTGGTCTTATTCACCACTACTATTTAAAACCTAAATTGATTTCTGCTGAACCACAAATCGATATGTTTTTATTAGAAAAGTTTTTTAAAATCGCTTTATTTAAAAAGTTGCCAATGCTATATTTTGATTCATTCACCGAAGAAATTTACAACTTACTAGACACCTTTAATATAGGTGACCTATTAATCATAACAATCAATTAAGGAGGTAGCGTTATGAACTTTGAAGTATTAGGTAAAGGCGAATTCGTCCCTAGTCAATCAATCACTGATTACGCAGAAAAGAGGATGGCTAAAGTAATTCGATTACTTGGCGAAGAAAACATTAATGATGTTCGTGTACTATGTAAAGTATATAAAGATCATCATAAAGTAGAAATTACAGTCTTCGCTAAGGAATTAGTCTTAAGAGCGGAGACACCTGAATTTGATATTTATGCGGCCATCGATAAATCAATCGATCGCCTAGTTAGACAAATTCATCGTCATCGTGAAAAACTACAAAACCATCTCGACAAAACTAAATTCGGAGAGTTTACTCATCAAGAATTAGATGTTGAATCATTAGAAAAGGAAGTATTAGCTTCTCAACTGGTGAAAAATAAAAAAATAGAGTTAAGACCAATGTCAACTGAAGATGCGATTCAAGCGATGGAATTAACTGATCACGACTTTTACATCTTCTTAGATAAAGATACTGGTAGAACTAATGTTGTCTATCGTCGTGAAGATGGCGATTACGCAGTAATTGAAACTAAACCACTAGATTAAAAAAATAAGGGCCAAAATCAAATGGCCCTTTTTTTTATATTATTTCCTTGATAGTAGCAATCTCAAACTGTTTAATATAACTAATATCGTTGATCCTTCATGGGCAATAACCCCGACAGTAATCATTACCCAACCAAAAATATTAAAGACTAATAATAATGCAATTACTAAAATCGAAAAGACTACATTTTGAATAATGATATTTCTTAATCGTTTCGATAGTTTTCTAACTTGAATAACATTTTCTAAATCATTGTGCATAAATACCATATCAGCCGTTTCAAGTGAAACGTCTGTAGCACTACCCATGGCGACACCAACATCAGCAGTCGCTAATGCTGGAGCATCATTAATTCCATCACCAATCATTAAAACGTTTCTACCTTCAGCCTTTAAGTTTTCAACTTGGGTAACTTTACCCATCGGTAAACACCCCGCTCTAAAATGTTTTATTCCTAATTCAGTTGCGAGATTTTGGGCTGCTTGGTAATTATCACCCGTCAACATAACTACTTCTAAATTATTTTCATGTAAGTGCTCAATAACAAGTTTGGCATTATCTCTTACTTTGTCTTTTAAAATTACTAGACCAACCATGAAATCATCTTTAGCTACACTTACTAAGGTATATCCTTTATTACGATACTCATTGATATCGGCACGACATTTTTTACACATTTCAATTTCAAAGCGACCGACTAACCATCGCTCTCCGTTAATTATACCTTCGACTCCAATTCCCGGAACTTCTTTAGTTTCTAGTTCAATTGTCTCTATATCTGAAAAATGATTAGTAATACTTATCGCTAGTGGATGTGCCGAATGTTTCTCAATTGAAACTAAATTTTGTAAAAAATAATCTTCATCAACACCATAAGTCGTGAAAGTTTCCACATAAGGTTTACCTTCGGTCATCGTTCCGGTTTTGTCAAAAACCACTGTATTAACATCTTTAATTCTTTCTAATGTTGGCCCACCTTTAATTAAAATTCCTTGTTTAGCAGCATTAGATAAACTAGCAAGAACTGCTGGAGTAATTGATGCCACTAAGGCACATGGGCTCCCCACAACTAATACAACTATTCCGCGTTGAAATGCCGTTTTCCAGTCCCAAACATTTAATCCAAAATTATTTAATAATGGTACTAACATTAAAATAACAGCAAGTCCAATTACTACATAAACATACCATTTTTCAAAACGTTCTAAGAACCCTTCTTGCTTAGTTTTACTTTCTTGCGCGTCTTTAACGAATTGAACTATTTTATTAACAACCGTTTCGCTAGCGTCCTTAGTCACTTTAACTAAAATCATTCCAACTTGGTTAATGGTTCCGGCAAAAACTTCATCGCCTACCATTTTATCCACCGGTCTAAATTCACCAGTAATCATTGATTCATCTAAAGAAGTTTCTCCTTTAACAATGACCCCGTCAACTGGAACTCCTTCTCCAACACGAACCATAACTACATCATCTAATTTTAAATCTTTAACCAGTACTTCTTTTTCACCATTATCAGTTACGATGGTTGCTTTATCTGGTGCTAAAGTTAATAGTTCAGTTAAAGTTTTCTCACTTTTTAAAGTTGCATATTCTTCTAAGATTCCTGCTACTGCAAAAATAAAAATTAAAATAGCGCCTTCTTTATAGTCTCCTAATATCAAAGCTCCAATAGCCGCTAAAATCATTAATATTTCAACATTTAACGCTTTATTTTCAATGGTTTCTAAAATTCCATCTTTAGCTTTTTTATATCCACCGATTAGAAATGCTAATCCGTAAACAACTATTAAGATCCAGTTTTGTATTTCGGTTGCGAAATGTTCAAGTAAAATTCCGGTAATAATCAATAATAAAGAAATTACTACTCGGATAATGTCTTGTTTTACTGCTTTCATAAATACCTCCTGTTTCGAAGTAATTATAACATACTTTTATTTTTCCTTTATGATTAACTATAACAGTTGTTGTAATTACAATTTAATTTAGAAAATAATGTTATGCATATAACAAAAAGACCGATTCAAAGCGAATCAGTCTTTATTTACGCATAACTTTTATTTAGCTTTTTTAAATAGTTCTTCTACTTTATCCCAGTTAATAACATGCCAGAATGCTGATACATAATCTGGTCTGCGGTTTTGGTACTGTAAGTAGTAAGCATGTTCCCACACATCAATTAATAATAATGGACGTCCTAAATGTAATGGCGTGTTTTGGTTACCAGTACCTAAAACTTGTAATTTGCCTTCTTTGTTTAAAATTAACCAAGCCCAACCACTACCAAATTGACCTTTAGCTGCATTTTCAAATTTAACTTTAAATTCATCAAATGAACCAAAATCACGGTTAATTGCTGCTAATAATTCACCTTTTGGTGTTTGTCCATGATTAACTTTTAGTAAAGTCCAAAATAATGAGTGGTTGTAGTGTCCACCACCATTATTAATTACAGCTTGGCGAATATCTTCAGGAATTAAGGTTGGATCAGTTAACATTTCTTCTAGTGGTACTTTTAGTTCCGGATGTTTTTCAATAGCGGCAACAAAGTTGTTAACATAAGTTTGATGGTGTTTTGAATGATGCAGTTCCATCGTTCTTGCATCAATAAATGGTTCTAATGCATCATATGCATAATCTAATTTTGGTAATACGTATTTCATAGTTTTATTTCTCCTTTATTTATAAAATTTATATCTATTAATATTATAATTGATAATTAGAAAAAATACAAATAGTATGCTTTATTATAAAATTATGTAATTTTATGATAAAATTAATTATCAATGTGATAAGGAAATAATTATGAAATCTAGGTTAATTAAAATTAAAGACATATTTTTTAAAAACTATCCAAGAACATTTTTTACCATATACTTTTTATTTGGTCTATTTGGAGGGCTATTATTATGGTTACCTTTTTCTCAAAAAGTACCAGTTAGTTTTCTAGATAGTTTATTTATTTCTGTTTCTGCGATGTCTACTACTGGACTTACTCCAGTCAACTTATCTGAATCATTTACCATTGTTGGAAAAATAATCATTATGTTAATTATGCAAATCGGTGGAATGGGTATTTATATGCTAATTGCTAACTTTTGGATTATCAGTGGTCGTAAAATTGGGATTAGTGAACGGGCAATGTTAGCCGCCGAACAAAACGTTTTTTCTATCAAAGGCATTATTAGAAATGTTAAACACGTCTTTATTGTCATGCTTTCAATTCAAACCGTGGCTGCAGCTTTTATGTCGGTATACTTTTATTATAGTGATGCCGTTGGAGTTTTAACGGTTGGCGAATCCATATTAGAAGCGATGTTTTTAGTTACAGCTTTATTTATGAATGCTGGCTTTGATATTTTTAAAGGCGAAGCAATATATGCCAACTTCCTTGATTATGGTCATTACATTATTATCTATATATCAATGTTTCTTATTTTTATTGGTGGTGTAGGCTTTATTCCAATTAGTGAAACTATTGATTGGATTAAGGCTAAAATTAAAAAGCAAGAATTTAAGTTTTCGTATGTTACTAAATTATTATTTTTCACTCACTTAGGATTGTGGATCGTTGGTGGAATTATCTTTTATTTGATGGAGTTTAAAGGCGGAGAAATGCTTACTAACTATTCATTCATCAAAGGAATAACCGCTTCATTTTTCACCTCAATTTCAGCTCGAAGTGCTGGCTTTGACATCTTTAGATATGGTATGGCTGAAGTAGGTACTGGAGAAGCTGCATTTGTAATTAAACCAGCAACACAAGTCTTTATTACTCTGTTAATGTTTATTGGCGCCAGCCCTAACTCAGCCGGAGGCGGAATTAGAATTACCACCGCAATCTTAGTATTTGCTGGAATTACTAAATTTAGCCTTAATCGGGCTCAAACTAAAATTGGAAAAAGAGCGTATAAAGAAAACACCGTCTTTAAAGCGATGGTCGCTTTAATTGCGGCGCTAATTTTAATCTTTATCTCCGTATTATTAATTACTCTGGTTGAAGATGTAACTCCGTTTTTTGCCACCTTTGAAGTTGTTTCTGCGTTTGGTACCGTTGGCTACACTAATGGTTTAACTGAGATGGCTGGAACATTTACCAAATTAGTATTAATTGTAGTCATGTTTATTGGTAGAATCTCGATTATTACGATGTTATCAGTCCTAGATTTTAGAAAACGCGAACAAGAATTTATGCTAACTGAATTTGATTTAATGGTTAGTTAATATTTCTATACTAACTTCGTTAATATAAATTGTTTTATAGTTAGTATAAGTCGTTTTAAATGTTTCAGATTTTCTAACTTTAGTTACATACCTAACTAAGGTATAATCTACTGGAATATTACTTGAATGTTTATAACTTGAGTAGAAAGCTGCATACTGTGCAGCTTTTTCTATTATTTTAGGTGTGTGTTCACCTTTAATAATTACGTGGGCTCCAGTTCCCGCTTTAACGTGTAGCCACATATCGTCATTTTTAGCAAGTTTTGAAAAAATATACTCGTTTTGCTTACTATTTTTACCAATTAAAATAGTTGATCCTAAATAATCAACTTTCGTAATGTTTGGTTCATCTTTCCTTTTTCTTTTAAAAGTCTTTAGTTTATAACCATAATCGGTTAATGCTTCAGCAAAATCTTTTAATTCTTCTTCACTATCTAAGTATTCTAACGTCTCTTTTAAATCATCAAAAACTTCTAATCTTAAATTAGCTTTTTCAATTTCATTTTGCGCATAGTCTAACCCGGATTTAGCTTTTTTATATTGGAAATAAAACTTTTGAGCATTTTCATTTAACGTTAAGTTAACATCTAATGTTACTCCTTCGAAATTAGACGCTTTAGTATTCAAATCTAGTGCTGAAGAATAAATTCTGTCAGCAATATCTTTAAGTAATATGTTAGATTCATGTTTTTTTAAATCATCAGCTAATTTAATTAATTTATTTTGAAGTTTAATCGCTTCGTTTTTAATAAATCTTTCATATGGTTTTTTATTGACTTTTTTTGATACTTTTAAATCACCGATCAAACTTGACAAAGTTTCATAGAATTTAACATTTTCAGTATCAAATAAGTTAAACCAATAAAATTGATTATTATCTAAGTTTTTTACTGGAGTAACTTTAGTCTCTTCTAAATTAATGTGTTTGCTTTGTAAATATTTCCCAAGTAATGGTGAAACTCCTAAATACTTATTTTTAATTTCTTCATAATCTAGATGTAAAGTTGAATTGTTTTCCAATAACAATTTATTTGATTCATCGATTTCATATTTAACATTTGGAAGAATTGTTTTATTTTCTAAATTATGAATCAACCTATAAGCCGAAATGATAATATCATTAGCTTCAGTTAAGATTAAATTAAAGTTTCGGCCGTAAGCTTCTAGAATTAGTTTTTTCTTAATTGGACCTTTAATTAAATCGATTCCTTCAAACTCAAAAATCACGATTCTATCTAAAGATACTTGATTAATTGATCTTAGCCTATAACCTAACAAGTTTTTTCTTAATACTTTAGCAAACTCATAATCTAAATTATTAATAGAATCATCAGACAAATAAAACATACCCATTTGTCCACCAATGGTAAAAGTGAGATACTGTCTTTGCAGTTTCAACTGCAAATAGTTCTCATCTTGAAAGACTTTATCAATTCTTTTATTTAAGATTTTAGGTTTTATTTCGTCAATTAATTTTGAAATAAAATATCCATCAAAAGCCATCAAATCACCATATTTATTATATCATGAGTAATTGTATTAAATAAAATGGCACTCTATCCACTACGGATAAAGTGCCATGATTAATATAAATTTTAAAATTAGTGAACTAGTTGTTCGTGTTCTTCGTGCTGTGCATGTTTAATATGTGCAATTAGTGCATATACTCCGTATAAAAGTAATCCAACTCCTACAACTAAATATACATAGTCAAGGGTTTGAACTTCATCATTTACTACTAATTGAACAAAATCAAATGGTACTGAAATAAAGACGCTTAAGAATAAGAATTCGGCTGTCATTACCGCTAATAGTAATAATGAAATAACTTCAGCTAATGAAGAAATTATAGCAGTTTCTGCCGGTGATTTACCTCTGTTAAATAGTAATAAAAATGATAATACTAATAATGGTCCTAAGAAAGTTTTGAAATTATATTTAGTTCCAACAAATTGAGTGTTATTCGCTTCTAAAATTAACGCAACAATTGATACAACCGCTAAAATAGCGAAAATTAAATAAAAATAATCAGCTGCCACATCAAATTCAACTAATCCCCTGGTTAGTAGTGGGTTTAAAAATTTAGTTCCGTAAGGTATCGTAATTTTTAACATAGTGACTGCTAAACCTGCTAAATATTTCTTTTCCATTACTGCATATGCTAAAGCAACTACTAATAAAATGGTATAAAATGCGGCTCCTACATTAGTCCACAAGTTGAATTCTTTACTTTGAATTAAATTAATTAGATTATAAACAAAATATAGTATTGCCGATAATCCAATTGTAACAATTGATAATATTTCATTTTTCTTCATATATATTCCTCCTAAATACTTTTTATGTCATTTACGTTTTAATTATATCATGTATTGGCTTTAATAAGCATTTATGTTAAATTAACTTTATTTAAATAACAAGCCGCCTATAAAAAGGCGGCGATAAATATATTTGATTTTGCTAGTAGTATATTATTAAAAAATCACTATTATTTAAAAAAAGATATTTATAAACACGATTCATAAATCTTACGTGCATCATCCATTGTAAGATCAATAAATCCACCAAAAATACTGCCGCGATTAATTTCTAATTGCTTAACTAATTTAGGAATATCTACTTTTTTAGCACCAATATCATCAAAGGTTAATGGCATGCCTAAGCTTTTATAAAACGCTTGAAGCTTTCTAATTCCTTTGATAGCTACATTTCTTTTATCGCTTACGTTTGGCTTAACTTTCATCACATTTACAGCAAGCCTGTAATATCTATCAACATCATGATCTAGTGTATATAACATATAATGAGGGAAAATTACCGCCAGTCCCGCGCCATGGCTAACATCATATAAAGCTGATAGTTCATGCTCTAAGCCGTGGCTGGCCCAGTCGGTAGTTCTACCAACTCCTAAAATACCATTATGAGCAATAGTTCCAGCCCACATAATATGAGCTCTTGCGTTATAGTCGCGCGGATCTTTTAACAATCTTTTGGCATTATCCATAATTGAAATTAAGACCGCTTCTTGCATTAAGTCAGTTAAGTCAACATCAGGAGTATTGGTTAAATATCTTTCAAAGATATGACTCATCATATCAACCACACCAGCAAAAGCGTGATAGTTAGGAATCGTATAAGTCAGTTCTGGATTCATAATCGCAAACTTTGGTCTAATTAAATCACTATTAGTTCCCTTTTTTAGTCCTAATTTATCATTAGTAATGACTGATGAATTAGATGCTTCACTTCCTGAAGCAGGAATAGTTACAATCACTCCCACCGATAGTGCTTCTTTAATTTTAGTTCCTGTATATAAATCCCATAAGTCTCCGTTATATTTAGTTCCAATCGCAATCGCTTTAGCTGAATCCATCACGGATCCTCCGCCTACCGCTAAAATAAAATCAATATGATTTTCTTTAACGATTTTAATTCCTTCATTAACTAAACTTAATCTTGGATTTGGGACTACACCACCTAATTCAACATATGGAATATTATTTTCTTTTAGTGTATTTACTACTCTATCATATAATCCACTACGTTTAATTGAACCGCCGCCATAATGAAATAAAACTTTAGTTGCACCATGTTTTTTAAGTAGGTGAGCAACCCTTAATTCACTATCTTTTCCGAAGACGAATTCAGTTGGACTATAAAATTGAAAATTTATCATTTAACCACTTCCTTTTTATTTTCTTCAAACAAATCACCGCCGTACATATCATAAACGACGATGCCATAAAAATCTGTTACTTTTAATTCTCTAATTGCCTCAGCATCTAAATCTTCATACATAATTACTTTAGCATTAGTAATTGATTTTTTAATTAACGCTCCTGTACCACCAACAGCTGAGATATATACCGCTTGGTATTTAACTAGTAAATCTTTATATTCTTGTGAGCGGTCTCCTTTACCAATCATCATCTTGACACCTTCTTTTAATAACGGTTCAGCATATGGATCCATACGGTAACTAGTTGTTGGTCCGGCTGAACCAATTACGTCACCGGGAGCAGTTGGTGTCGGTCCAACATAATAAATAGTTAAATTTTTTAAATCAAATTTAATTTCTTGATTATTTTTAATATCGTTAACTAATCTTTTATGAGCGGCATCTCTAGCGGTATAGATAGTTCCAGTAATATAGACAATATCCCCCGCTCTTAAATCTTTAATTTCTTTTAATTTAACTGGACTTGAAATCTTTTTCATAGTATTACTCCTATAACTCGACAATAATATGTCTTGCTGCATGGCACTGAATATTTACCGCAATTGGTAAAGCGGCGATATGAGTTGGATATTTAGCTATTTTAACAGCTAAAGCGGTAGTCTTGCCGCCAAATCCCATTGGTCCAACACCTAATTCATTGATTTCTTTTAATAGTGCTTCTTCTAACTTGTTTAAGACTGGATCTGGGTTAACATCATCTAAATCTCTTAAAAGTGCTTCTTTGGCAAGTAACGCAGATTTTTCTAAATTACCACCAATTCCAATTCCGACAATTATAGGCGGACATGGTTTACCACCAGCGTGAAAGACTTGTTCTAAAACATGTTTTTTAATTCCTTCAATACCATGAGCTGGGGTTAACATTTTAACTGAACTCATATTTTCACTACCAGCTCCTTTAGGGGCTAATTTTAACACTAGTTTATCACCAGGTACTAATTTTGTATGAATAATCGCCGGAGTATTATCTTTAGTATTAACTCTTGAAATAGGATCAGCAACTGACTTTCTTAAATAACCTTTAACATAAGCATCAGATACGCCTTTATTAATGGCATCATATAAATCGCCTTCAATTTTTAAGTCATATCCCACTTCTACAAAACAAACAACCATCCCAGTATCTTGACACATTGGAATAAATTCATCTTTTGCGATATCAGCATTTAAAATAATCTTTCCTAAAACATCTTTAGAAAGATCACTTGTTTCTTTGTCAAGCGCTTGATTTAAAGCCTTATAAACATCATCAGGTAACACCTTATTCGCTTTAATTAAGGCTTCACTAACCGCATTAGATATCGTTTTACTATCTATTTTTCTCATATGCCCTCCCTAAAAAATAATATATCGTCTATATATTAATTATATCAAAATTTCGACTATATAGACAGCCTAAGGAAGATTTTATATATTAAAAAAGACGCAGCATGCGTCTTCTTATGATTTTACATCAGTTCTAACTAAAATTCCGTCTCCCTTGATTTTAATTTGATTGGCTTTTTTAGTTAAAATAAAACTATCCCCTAAAACAAGTTTATAACCACTTAATTCAAACTCACCTTCAACAACAGTAATGATTGAATAGTTTTCTGGATTTTTAAAGATTTCTTCGTTTAATACTTTCAACATACTTACTGAAAAGTATTTATTTTCCCATATTTGATGACTTGGCAAAACAAAATGATTGGTATCATCAACTTCTGTCAATCCATATTTTGAAACACTAATTGCCTTTTCAACATGCAACTCTCTTTTCTTACCCTGTGCATCTTTTCTATGGTAATCATAAAATCTATAAGTAACATCACTTGATTGTTGAATTTCTAAAATAGTAACTCCAGCTCCAATCGCATGAATCGTTCCAGCATAAATTGGATAAAATTCTCCCGGATTGACACTCACTTTTTGCAATAATTCATCATAGTTATCTTCTTTAATATAATTTCTTAAATCTTGCTCATTAGTTGCCTTATGACCAACTACAATATTAGCACCAGGAGTTCTGTTAAGAATTAACCAACCTTCGGTCTTTCCGTATTGATTTTCATATTTTAGGGCATAATCATCATCGGGGTGTACTTGAACACTTAAGGCATCTTTAGCGTCAATTAACTTAACTAAAACTGGAAATTCTTTTAATTTGGGATTATTAAATAGTTGCGGATAACTCTTATATACTTTTGATAAAGACATCCCTTTTAATTTGCCATTAATAATCGTTGATTCGCCTTCAGGATGTGCTGAAGTTGACCACATCTCGCCAATTAATTCGTGATCAGTTCTTCCTAATTTTTTAAAATAATCTCCGCCCCAAATTCGTTCTTTTAAAGGAGCTGTCAGTAGTAATACTTCCATATTATCTCCCCTCCCTAATTTTAAAATAATTGAATACATATTCTATTTTTTTAGGTAAATGTATTTCTTCAAATCCACCATGGCCATATCCTTCATAGTAGATAACTTCTTTTTTAGTTTCAATTTTTTGATAAGCTTTTAAATAAAACTCCATTGGGCAAATATCATCAATCGTTCCAACTGATGAATATACTGGACATTTAATATTTTCTACCATATTTATCAAATCAGCATAGGATGTATTTTGATAAATTATATCTTTTAAATGAGGATTTTCTTTAATAATATCATCATATGATGTGTATTTGCCATATCTTCCTTCTATTCTTGAAATGATGGCACATCCTGACGGAATATCAGGAATACATAATGACGGAATATCTGATAATGATGCGGCTGCCAGACTTAATTGTCCGCCTTGTGACGGGCCAGCAACTACTACTTCTTTGTCATATAAATCTTTAAAAGGCTCTAAATTTTTATCACGAGTAATTTCTAAAAGTTTAACTGCATCTTGATATAATAATTTATCATAAACCGTATCTTTTTCAAGTAAACCACGACAAGGATAATATTTACGATTAAGTGAATATTCGTTATAATCAATCGTTAATGTTCCTTGATTACGACAATCCATCATAATTACACAAAAATCATTTTTTACCCAATTTAATGAGTGAATAATATTATGTTCATCGTAAGTCGCGCTACCCGCACCATGAAATAACACAATCAGTGGTCGTTTTAATTTAATTGCCTTATCGCTTAAATATAACCTAGCGTGAACCTTGGTGTTTTTAACGCTATCAAAATATAGGGTTATTAAAGATCCGTACACTTGAGGAACGATCTTTTCAATATAAACTTTATTGGGAATTTCTTTTACTTCCTGAAGCCAAGACTCCCATAAAGTATGAAAGTCTTGTGGCTTTAAGTATTTTATTTCTTTTATGTTCATTAATACTCCTTAAGGTATAATCATCAGGTAAATAATTATTTTATTCCCAGCCCATCTCTTCTTTAATTTTAGCAATTAATGCTTCGGCTACACTTCTATGACTTTGTAAGCTTGGATGCGAGTTTGATCCGCCTGCATCGCCGGCAACTTGGATAATTGCCAAACTCGGAATTGATTGTTTCGCTGTATTATATATTTCTAATGTTGCTTCGTATATATTATATTCTAACATCAATCCATAAAACATTATTATTTTTACACCTGGATAAGTATCATTTAAATATTGTAAGAAAGCCACATATTGATCCTTAAAGGCTTGCATTCTAGCATTTCTTTCATCTTGAGTTGAGGCAGCACTAATATAGCTCCAGTCATTAGTACCTAAGTTAATGACAATAACATCTGGAGTAATCTTAGATGTATCCCAAACTTCGTTTGAATAGAAATCTACTTTTTTATACGCATCAAATAAATTAAGTGTATTTGGACTAGTCCAGCGGCTCGCTTTTACTCCCCAACCACTTGCTGAATAAATATTAATATCAGCATTTAACGCTCTAGCGGTCAAGTATGAGAAGGCTTGCATCGCATCACTATTAATCGTTGATTTCGGATCTTTATTTAAATTTCCGTATCCAGTTGAACTAGATGCTGCAATAAATTCAATTAGTCTTTCTTTATAAACAACTTCACGAATAAATCTACCATTAGTCGTAACTTGTTTTAATCCCATATGAGAATCTATCGATTCGGTACTTTTGTAAATGCTTAATGTTGTATATTCTCCTTCAGGTTTTTCAGGAACATTAAAGGTAACTGTAGTATATTCCTTAGTTAATGCAACTCTTACTCGATTTTCATAATCATCATCAATCATAGCTACATAATAAGGCTGAGTTTTGACATTATTGTATTTAGTGGCGTATAACTCAACAGTAACTTCAGTTCCAGTAAATTTAACTTCAAATGCCGAAGCACTATGATACATTATATTAACTTGTTTCGTTGAATCAAAACTAGTTCTTCCTTGCCATTTAACATATTCGCTATCTTCTTTGATTAAACTGCCGGCAAGTAATGTTACTATTGGTTCTGGTTCAACCGTATAAGTGACACTACTAGTAGAAATATCTGAATCACGATATTCTTCTTGATTACCAATCGCTTGAACTTTAATAGTATAAGTCTCAGCTGCTAATTTCAATGGTTTTAAATTAACACTTGCTTCATTAACAGTTAATTCTTGGGCCTCATTTTGAGAATTAGTCAGTGTTAATTTATAAGAAACCGCATTATCTATTGCATCCCACGATAAGATATGTTCATTTATCAATAAATTTTTAGGCATATCTAATTGTGGTAATTTATTCTCATAAGTAACAACTCCGGTTGAATAATCAGAGTCTTCATAATTATTATCACCAACCGCTTGAACTTGAATTTTATATGTATCTATATTCAAATGAAGTGTTTTTAAATTAACGCTTGTTCCTTCGACTAATCTTTTTTGTTCGCGATTCGATGAATCAATTAAATTTAGACGATACTTAGATGCATTTTCAACTGCATCCCATGATGCAACATCACCGACAACTTTTAAATTTTGTGGTGTTTCTAATTTCAATGGTTCCTTTTTACATGCAACTAAACTTGTTGCAAAAAGCAATCCTAAAAGTAATAATAAAAATCTTTTCATAATTTAATCTTGTATACTCTAAATAGTAAATTATAGTAAATCGAGTATACATTTCCTTTCTTAAGATTTTCTACTATAATTTATATATGGTACTGTGGATTTGATGCATTTTAATGTAGCTTTGACTACCGAAAG
>Ga0209723_1002599_pt1 | contig 23849 bp, 26 predicted proteins | sample BiotimSIPDNA_2_FD_185750 | JGI IMG/M metagenome (GOLD analysis project Ga0209723, IMG submission 185750) | Anaerobic biogas reactor microbial communites from Washington, USA - Biogas_R2 time_0 SIP DNA (SPAdes) (version 2) | ecosystem: Engineered > Bioreactor > Anaerobic > Unclassified | place...
AATCCTCCGATTCTAAAATGTTGGCAACCTCTGTACGCGCGGCTAACAAAAAACCAGAGTATTGCGTACTCTGGTTCCTTCTCAATAGCGGGGAGCGGATTCGAACCACTGACCTCCGGGTTATGAGCCCGACGAGCTACCACTGCTCTACCCCGCAATTTAGAACTAGAATTATAGGATAGAACTATGTATTCGTCAAGAGAATTTTCTGAACTAAAATTAAATTATGAGTTTAAGTAAACATGTTTTTGGAGTAACTGGACCAAGCGGTTCTGGTAAAACCCAACTCTGTCAAAAGATAGTGGGTGAGGCGATAGAACTTGGTTATGATGTAGCAGGTTTTGTTTCTCCAGCAATATTTTCCGAAGAAACTAAAATTGCTATTAATGTAAAAATTTTACCTTCTGGTAAAGAAAAAGCATTGGCAATACTCGCTCAAAATGATATGGTTAACAATGTTTATGGGAAATGGAAATTTGATCAAAAGGCTATTGATTTAATCCAAAATCACTTTTTGGCGATTAAGCACTGTGATATGCTAATTGTTGATGAGATTGGTCCATTGGAGATTGATCAGGGAAAAGGGTGGCACAAGGTATTGCAGCACATTGATCAAATTGATTTTTCTATTTTAGTGCTTACATTTCGGGAAAAATACAAAGCATACTTTAAAAACAAGTTTATGAATATCACGATAGTTGACTTGAACGACAGTAAACATGTGCTTAAGTTTCAGCACTCATTCCAAATATTTCTTGATAAACAATAGCCTTTCACATTATTATTTGTAATATCCATAAATAAAATTGTCTTTACTAAAGACTATGCTTACATACAACTAAAGTGATAACCAAAACATGTATAATTTAGGCAATGAAAGAGACAGACAGGAAGTTTAGTGTTTGGGAACATCTTGAAGAATTACGGAGACGATTATTGTTTGCGGTGATCGGGCTTGTAATTTGCGTAACTTTAAGCTTCTTTTTTACTGAAAAAGTCATTTTGTTCTTATCAAACCCTGTTGGGGGGCTGGAAAATTTGCAAGCAATTGAGGTCACCGAAAACGTCAGTGTATATATGAAGGTAGCTTTATTGAGTGGATTCACGATCTCTCTTCCATGGATATTCTTCCAATTGCTGAAATTTGTAATTCCAGGCTTAACCAAAACTGAAAGAAGATGGCTTATTTTGTCAATTCCGTTTGCCACTATTCTTTTTTTGTTAGGCGTTGCATTTGCATTTTATGTAATGCTTCCTTCTGCGCTGCCAATATTGACGCAATTTTTAGGGATTAACACCACAATCAGGGTAAAGTCATATGTTGATTTCATTACCAATTTAATGTTTTGGATTGGTGTTAGTTTTGAATTACCACTAATTGTTTTTATTCTAGCCCGTCTTGGTTTAATTCGTGCAAAAACATTGATAAGCGGATGGCGTTACGCAATAATAGCCATTGCTATCATGGCAGCATTGATTACACCTACTGTTGATCCAGTGAATATGGCAATTTTCATGTTGCCTTTAATATTGTTGTATCTGCTAAGCATCCTCTTAGCAAAATTTGCTCAGAAATAGTCTCGTTATCTAAAAGGAGAATGAAATGATTGGAAGAATTGGATGGCCTGAAATAATCATCTTGCTTGTTGTTGTATTACTGGTGTTTGGCGTTGGACGAATTAATAAGATAGGAGGTGAATTAGGTTCGGGCATTAGATCATTTAAAGAAGGTCTAACTGGGAAAAAAGATGGTGTAATTAATAAGGATGACAGCATTGATAAAGATGATGATATCCCTAATCCTTCATAAGCCCTCAGATAATTAATAATAAGAATTGATTTTTCGTTAGTATGAAAATATTAAATTTAGGCTCCTTAGAGATAATGTTTATATTAATCCTTGCCTTAATTATATTGGGGCCAGGGAGAATCGTAAATTCAGCAAGATCTATCGGAATTTGGCTTCGAAAGATCTCTAAGACAAAGCAATGGAATGATATCCTATCAACTGCTCATGAGGTGAGAGAATTTCCACGAAAAATTATGCGAGAGACAGGATTGGATGAGAGTATTAATGAAATAAAACAATTGCACGTTGAGATACCTGTTGAAGAAACCCAGACTATTTTAAATCTAAATAAAGATTTACATTTAATAACTGAAAAGGATGAACAAGAAGAGGGGGGCTAAGCTCTTGTAAATTTGAAAATTTATTCATGAATAATATAATTTTTGAATAATTAGAAAATACTCAAAGAAATTTCTTTGTTTGTCTAAGAATTTTCTACTTAGTAGCGTATAATATCAAAAATATCTTAGGCGATTCTGCGTGCAAAATACTGATTGTGTTCCAACATCCGTAAAACCTAATTTAACTAATAGAGGTTACGCTCTCGTTTATTTTCTAAGCTTTATTACACTGGGGTTATCATCGGCAACCCTAGGCCCAATGGTCCCCAAGATCGCAGAGAGCATTGGTTCAACCATCTCGGCAGTTAGCTTTCTTATTTCTGTTAAATCTTTAGGATATTTTATAGGTACTTTCAGGGGCGGTAAATTATTCGACCGTCTCCCTGGTCATCGTATTTTGGTTATTTGTATTTTCTTAGCGGTATTATTGATGTTGCTTGTACCATTAATGCCTTCAGTTGTTTATTTAGCATTCATTATTTTATTAATAGGCACCTGTGAGGGGGTTATTGATGTAGGTGCTAACTTGCTGATCTTTTGGAAGTTCAAAAAGAACGTAGCCCCTTACTTAAACATATTACATTTTTGTTTCGGTGTTGGCTCATTAATATCCCCTTTGATTATAGCTAATTTAATTAATTTGAATAACAGTGTAAAGATCATCTATTGGACGATTCCGATGCTTTTCTTACCTTCAATCATTGGATTGTTATTGCTACCAAGTCCGAAAATTCAAAATGCAAACTCAGGCTCAGCTATAAAACAGGATAATCGTCTTTCTTGGTTGATCATTATTGTGATAATTCTATTCCTATATGTTGGGGTTGAAATTTCGTATGGAAATTGGATATATACCTATAGTCTAAACACAGATCTAGCCACTTCAGTTGGCGCTGCCTACTTGACATCTGTATATTGGGGATCGTTTACCTTCGGCAGGCTATTGGGAATCTTTCTATCTAGAATAGTTGATTCAATAATTATTTTGTATCTTAATCTGATTGGATCGAGCATCAGCTTGTTGTTATTGATTCTTTTTCCTGAAACTAAAGTAATACTTTGGATTGCCACAATCTCTTTAGGTTTATTCATGGCAAGCACTTTTCCAACACTGTTAATTATTGCAGAGCGGCAGTTAAATATCTCAGGGGCACTAACCGGATTAATGATGACTGGTGCTGGCTTAGGAGGAGTCGTATTTCCATTTTTGCTGAGTATTCTTTATAACAAGAAAGGACCTGTAATCGTCCCAAGTACGCTGTTTTTTGTTATGTCTATTACTGTAGTTTTATACCTGTTGCTAAACTATTCTTTGAGGAAACATAAAACACAAGAATAAGAAAAATTTATAACAAAGTAAAGGAAAATAAATATGGCAAATAGTGAGTTTATAAAAAGTATTGATGAACCATCAAAAATTTCTAAACGGAAATGGCGCAATCTTTTTGTTTTAGCAGGGGGATATTTTGTAGATCAAGGTGAGGGGCAGGCAATGTCCATTTTTAGCCCTGTTATCAGGCAATTATGGGGATTATCTATATCAAACCTGGCCTTGATAACTTTTATTCGTAGTTTGCTGCAATCTTTGAGTTCACCGTTTTGGGGTTACGCCTCAGACAGGTATTCTCGCAAAAAGGTGTTGTTGATTGGCACGGGTATTTGGGGAATTTGGACTATTGGTGTTGGTTTAACACAAAACTTCTCACAGCTGATATTAATACGCGTCATATCTGGAATAGGCCTGGGATGTTTGATGCCTGCTACATTTTCCATAATGGCAGATACTTTTCCCCCTAAGATAAGGGGAAGGATGCTTGGAATCTTAGAAGCAATTGGTGTGCTTGGCATAATCATTTTTACCGTTGGTTTAGGGTTTTTGGCTACACCGACCACTTGGCGTTGGGGTTTCGTAATATTGGGTATTGCCAGTATTATCTCAGGGTTATTAATATGGTTTTTGGTTGATGAACCTATTCGGGGGGAATCTGAGCCTGAAATGAGAGGTCAACTTACTCAAGAAGATTCAGACAAATATAAAGCAAAATTCTCCGATATCAAAAAGGTTTTAGCAATCCCCACTATTTGGGTGGCAATCATTCAAGGTTTAGCAGGTACAATGCCTTGGGTAATAATGGGTGCATTTTTAATCCTTTGGTTGGTCGAGGAAAGGGGCATAAGCACTCAGACTGCGCCTCTTGTATTCGGTGGTGTGGTGATTGGTACAGCAATCAGTAATATCATCGGAGGATTACTCGGAGACTGGGCTGAAAGTAAAAGCCCAAAATATGGACGAGCTATTATTGGACAGATTTCGGTCTTCAGTGGAATACCTTTTACATATTTCCTGTTTACTGGGACTAAGGATTGGAGTCTGTTTGGGATTGCTGTCTTGTGTTTTATTACTGCTTTATTCATTAGTTGGCCTGGAAAAGGCTCAAAAGAACCAATGATGCAGGGTGTCGTTCCCCCAGAGTTACGATCAACCGCTTTTTCTGTGACGACTTTCATTGAGAGTGGTTTTGCTGCAATTATTGCCTTGATTTTTGGTTATCTGGCTGATTCTATTGATTTACAGACAGCGCTACTATGGACGATACCTTTCCCCTGGATTATATGCGGCATTCTTTTCTCGGGATTTTATTTTACTTATCCGAAGGATTCGAAAAAGCTGCGGGATCAAATGGCAGCGAGAGCAAAAGAACTGGGCATTTCTGATTAAGTCAATTAAAAAAATCTACCGAAAGGTAGATTTTTTTGCGGGAGCGACGGGATTTGAACCCGCGATCTCGGCCTTGACAGGGCCGCATGTTCGACCACTACACCACGCCCCCGAGCGAAAAATAGTTTATCATATGGGTTAAGTTATGTCAAGAAACTTTACTTAAATTTAGTAATGCTGACGAAGATTATAAAAGGTACAAGTTGTGAAAATTGTTTCAGTGCAAGAGATGCGGGAAATTGAGCGGATTGCTGATCTTAATGGCTGTAGTTATACAACGATGTTGGAAAATGCAGGAACAAACCTTGGAAAGTGGGTAAACAGGCAATTTTCTTGCCTCAAAAATCATTTTGCTATAGGATTGGTTGGTAGTGGTAATAATGGAGGAGATACACTTGTTGCACTTGATTATTTAGCAAAGAACGGTTGGTTCAGTGTCGCTTACCTGGTAAAGCCTCGATCGCAGGATGATATTTATCTGAAGCGTTTACTGGAAAGTGGCGGACATGTAATCAGTGTTGAAAACGACCTTGAGTTTATAAAATTTAAAGGATTAATAAGTCATAAAGCTGTAATTTTAGATGGGATACTTGGAACAGGATTTATCAAACCGATGGAATCTCATCTTTTTTTGTGTATGAAATCCATTTCGTCAACCATTAGTGAACATCGTAATAATCTTCACGTGATTGCTGTTGATACACCATCAGGCGTTGATTGTGATCTTGGTACCGTCTCTGATTACGTAATTAATGCAGATTACACTGCTTGCATGGAAGCTGTAAAAGCAGGTTTAATAAAATTTCCTGCTAACGACTTTGTTGGAGAAATTATCAGGATTGAAATTGGATTACCTCCACAAAACTCAATTCTTGACAACAAGGAATTTGAATTAATAGGAGCTGGTTACGTTAAAAGTAATTTGCCAAAACGGCCAAATGATTCTCATAAAGGTAGTTTTGGAACCTCATTAATCTATGCCGGAAGTGAATCTTATGTTGGAGCTACTTACTTATCTGCAAAAGCAGCATATTACTCTGGCGCAGGTTTAGTTCATGTACTAACTAAGAGATTTGTTCTTGCAGCTTTATCAGGTGCATTGGTTGAAGTGATCTGGACAACAATCGATCATTTAGACCAAGCAACATTAGAAATCGCTATTTTGAAAGCATCTTCGATGCTAATTGGACCAGGGATTGATCTTTCAAAAAATTCATGTTTATTGTTTGAAAGATTGTTGGTCACAATAAAAAAAATAAAACCCACTATGCCAGTGATAATAGACGCAGATGGATTGAGACACCTGAGTCGAATCAAGAATTGGCATGAAATGTTTTCGCCTTTAGATATTATTCTAACCCCTCATCCTGGTGAGTTAGCAATCCTTACCGGCAAAAGTATTAAAGAAATTCAATCTGATCGTATTTTAACGGCCACTTATTTTGCAAAAAAATGGCAAAAAACAGTTTGTCTAAAAGGGGCTAATACAGTGATCGCATTTAGTGATGGCCATGCAGTAGTTAGTAATGCAGCAACAGCGGCATTGGCAACTGCTGGAACGGGGGATATACTTGCAGGATTAATAAGTGGATATTGTGCGCAGGGAGTCAACAGCGAGATAGCTGCGGTTGTAGCAACTTACATTCATGCAGAAGCAGGAAAATTATCAGGCAGGATTAAAGGCCAAAATGCGTCTGTAATTGCATCTGACGTTTTAGAGGCAATTCCATTAGTATTAGCTGAATTAAATACAGGCAACTAAAATCGTAGTTGCCTGTATAGTTTAATAATTATCTACTTGTTGATTAAACTTCAGCTGCAGGTTCTTGACCTTTCTTAGGCTTTAATACTTCAACAACCTTTTCCTTTTGTTCTTCAAGAACGACTTGTCCTTTTTGCTTGATCTCTTCGGCTTTTTGCTTGGTGACTTCAGTTAACTCAGTAGCTTTGTTGATTGCTTCATGATAGACCTGATCAGCTTTGTGCTTTGTATCTTCATAGGTCTCGTAACCTTTATCCCGAAGTTCAATAGCTTTTTCTTTAATAACTTGTCTGGTTTCCTCTCCAGATTGCGGTGCCATTAATAACGACACAACTGCACCGGTAAGGGTTCCTACGATAAAACCCATGAAAAAAGCGCCAAAATCATTGTTGTCTGACATTTTTATACTCCTTTATTTATTAAATTATTATTTTATTTACGTGGTCGAATCACATCAAAAAACCGTTTGCTCATTGCAAGAGTTTCATTCAATTTAATAACTGGCTCAGTCAAATTATCACTTAAAAATTGAACTGTTCCCTTTAATGTGTTGACAGTAGTTGTAGTTGAGTTCAAAATTGGCCGCACTTCATTTTGGATTAAGTTTGTTAAAACAGCAAGTTGAACAATCAAAATCACTAATGAAATACCTACCAGCAGTAAACCTAAAGCCATAAATATTATTAATACGTCTCTTAGCTGACTAGCCATTTCCGCATTTTCTTGCCTGAGCAAAAAGATTGCGCCAATTACTAATCCAATTACGATAATAACTATTACAGCAATAATTATGTAAAGGGATTTCTTACTTGTGCCATCATCCTTATTTACAATTGGGTCGGTTTTTTGAATATCAAGATCAGTCATATATACCTCAAAGTTAATTATAACATTAAGCTATAAGAAATTTATTAAGATTGGTTATACTTTAATCGTCAAGCGATAAATCTACATCGCCATCAATCTTCATTTCAGATTTCGCGTTAATAAATATTTCAGAAAAAAGAGATGTTTGTTGAATATTAACAAAATCTTGTTTAATGAGTTCGAGTAAGGCAAGAAACGCTACAATTGTATTTATTTTTGAGTAATCAAAGTTCAATATTTGATTAAAAGATGTACTCTTATATTGAGTTAACATATCTAGAATAGACTGAATTTTCCTTCGGATTGTTATTTTAGGGATTGTAATTACGGTTCCTAAGGCAGCTATCTCTTTCGGTTGTTCAAAAATAGTTAGATAAGCATTTACCAAATCACTTAGTTCTAAACCTGTCATGTCAACTTTGGTCACAATTTGGTAATTATTTTTTGTATTAAGATAACTGCGCAAATGACTATCATTTCTTTGGCTTAACCAAAGCGCTGCTTTTTTAATCTCTCGATATATCCTTAACTGGTTTGCTAAAGCTTGACCTAGATCCTCTTCCTGTTCAGGTAATTCAATCGGCCTGGGTAGCAGGTATTCAGATTTAATCTGTATCAACTTTGCCGCAATGATTAGAAATTCAGACAAATCATCAGGCGATTTTTGTTCAAGACCACTTAAATACAACAAATACTGGTCAGTGACTTTTGCGAGTGATAACTTAGTAATATCTAATTCAGATTTTTCAATGAGCATTAGTAATAAATCTAACGGACCATCGAAAACATCAGTTTCAACTATATAAGAGGAGAGGCTATCAATCATATCGGTGCTATTATAGCTGAAATAGGAGATAGCAACCTAAGTTATAATTTGTGGAGATCATGACGACTTATTCTTGTAGTAAATGTAATAGACCTTATCCTTCCCAGGGATTGCCATATTTTTGTAGTGACTGTGGGGAAGCTTATTCTGTTAATGAATTAAATTGGTATCAACCTGAGGTTGCATCTTTCAATCTGCCTGGTATTTGGCGCTATTGGTCTAGTTTTGGCCTACCCCAAAATGCGCCTATAACTTATTTGGGGGAGGGTAACACTCCTCTTGTAGCATTACCTGGCTTAGAACGTCAAATCTATCTAAAATTAGAGCACTTGAATCCAACTGGCTCATTTAAAGATAGGGGTACTGCAGTTCTTATCAGTATGATGAAATCTAGGAATATTACATCTGCGGTAGAAGATTCATCAGGTAATGCAGGGGCTTCTTTTGCTGCTTACGCAGCTGCATTTGGGATTTCTGCTGATATTTTCATTCCGGCTAAAACTTCAGGGACAAAAAGAAGTCAAATTGAAGCTACTGGGTGTAATGTTATTGCAGTTGAAGGGAGTAGGGAGGAGACCTATCAATCTGCCTTAAGGCATGTAAATAATAATAAGATTCCGTATGCTTCACATGCATACCTTCCATTTGGAATGGCTGGTATAGCTACTATTGCTTATGAATTAAACGAACAACTAAACGGGAAAATTGGCACCATAATTATGCCCGTGGGACATGGAAGCCTGATGTGTGGTACTATGCTTGGGTTTAAAACCTTATCGATAGCAGGAGAGATTTATTATATGCCAAAGTTTATTGGCGTTCAACCTGAGCACTTTGCTCCAGTTTGGTCGCAGTGGAAAAAACAACCATACGCTCGCTGTGATAAAGCTTCGATAGCAGAGGGAACTTGCATTCATAACCCAGTTCGTGGAAATCAGATAATTAATATGCTGGATAAAGACAAAGATGATTTTATAGCAGTGACAGATGATGAAATCAAAGAAGCCCATGGCGAATTACTAAAGAAAGGAATTCTAATAGAACCCACCTCTGCAATGGTTTATGCAACTATTAATAAATTTGAGTCTGAATTGCCAATGCCAATAGTCTTGATTATGAGTGGTTCTGGATTAAAAACATTAAAATGATAAGAATAGAGCTGTAGAGACGTGAATTATAAGACTCATAATTTACGTTTCTGCAACTCTGACTATAGAGGTCAGAATGCATAATAATAATCTTGTTTCAGAAACGCCTAATTCATTTAAGACTCGTCTTTGCTTGCAAATCAAAGATGAATTCTTATTGACACGGGCATTAACCCACAGATCGTTCTTGAATGAAAACAAAGGGGCTTTAGAAGATAATGAGCGTCTGGAATTTTTAGGGGATGCGGTTTTAGATTTTTTAGTCGCTGAGTGGCTCTATCATAATTTCCCGGAAAAACCTGAAGGTTATCTTACCAAGATTAGGGCAGCCTTAGTTCAAACTGAACAACTTGCCAATTTTGCAAAGAAGATTGAACTGGGGAATGCACTTCGCTTAGGGAGAGGAGAAATTATTGCAGGTGGGAGGGAACGAACGGCAATTTTGTGTGACGCGTTTGAAGCATTAATTGCTGCGCTGTATTTGGACTCAGGTATTAATGCCGTCAAAACAATTCTTGATCCTTTACTGAAAGACTACTTCATCAATAACGCTATTAATCAAATTGATGAGGATCCAAAAAGTGCACTTCAAGAATGGGCTCAATCTCAGGGATATTCTTCACCAACATATGAATTGATATCGGAATCAGGCCCAGATCACGCGAAGCATTTTGTTATGTGTGTAACACTGAATGGGGAAAAATGGGGAGAAGGTTCTGGCAGCAGCAAGCAATCTGCAGAAAAAGAAGCGGCAAGTCTAGTATTGAGAAAACTAAAATTAATGGAATAATATTAATAATGTCACGATTATCATCTTTGGAACTAAACGGGTATAAAACCTTCGCAAATCAAACAGTATTTGAATTTCCAGCGAATATAACCTCCATTGTGGGGCCAAATGGTTCTGGGAAATCAAATATAGCGGATTCAATACGATGGGTGTTGGGCGAGCAATCATTTTCTTTATTACGAGCAAAGAAAACTGAAGACATGATATTTGCTGGATCAGATCAGAGGTCCAGGGCTGGAATGGCATCAGTTTCCATAGCATTTAACAATCAGGAAAATTGGTTACCTATTGATTATTCTGAAGTTGTTCTTACTCGCCGTGCATACCGCGACGGTCAAAATGAGTATCTCATAAATAATCAAAGGGTTCGACTTAAAGACTTCCAAGAATTACTTTCGCAAACAGGATTAAGCGACAGAACCTATACCATCATAGGGCAGGGTTTGGTCGACCTTGCGCTGTCAATCAAGCCAGATGAAAGAAGGAAGTTATTTGAAGAAGCGGCTGGGATTGGTCTTTACAGAATCAGGAAGGAAGAAACCTTTAGAAGGTTAGAAGCAACAAGAAGAAATTTAGATCGTGTTTTAGATATCATTACTGAACTAAGACCTAGGTTGCGTAGCTTGGAACGACAAGCAAACCGTGTAAGTGAATACAAGCAAATCCAGTTGACTCTCAAAGAAGCTTTGACTGAATGGTATGGATATTACTGGTTTAATGCTCAAAAGGAGATTGAGCAAGCACAAGAAGAATACCATAAGGCGGAGAAATTCGTTGGTGAAATCCGTGTGGCGATCAGAAATTGTCAGGAGGATTTAGAGAGGATAGGCAATGAAAGGCAAACACTTTTACAACAGCTAGATGAAATTCGAAATAAATCTGTAAGTTTTCAGAGTGGCCATCAAGATGCAGTAAAAAAAGCTGCTATCTTGGAAGAACGAAAGAAATCTGCTGAAAATTTTATCAATCAACTGCGCGTAGATTTATCAGAAATTGAGAAAAACATTTTAACAAAAACTGAAAAGATCAATTTCGCACAAACAGAATTTGATAAATCTAAAACAAATCATGAGATTATGCTAGCTAAGTATCAAGATACTCATTCAAAATGGGAAACCATTATTAATGAAAAACAATCTTATGATGAGGAATTGGTCAATTTACGGCAGGAATCTGTTAATCAAGGAACATTAGTTATTAAAAACAATGCAAATCTCGCCGAATTAAAAGACAGAATAGTAGATTATGAAAAGCAAATTCAACAAGATAAGTTGAAAGTCGAAGAATACTTGCTTAAGAGAGAAAAAACAATAGAACAGAAGAGCGCATTAATAGTTGACCAAAAGCTTATTGAAAGTGAATTTAGTAAATTAATTAAAAGAGAAACTGATCTTAAGGCAATACTTGAAGAAATTAATTTAAGCATTATTAATTTGGAAAAAGAAAGATCTACTATTGACAATGAAAATGCAAAATTGAAAGTAAGGTTGGAATCATTAATTCAGTCCGAGCAAACACTTGCAGGGTTTTCTGAAGGTGCAAAAAACTTGCTTAAAGGTGCGGATAGAAATTCAAAAAAATACAAAATATCAATACTATTAAATTACCTAAAAGTGCCACAAAAATTTGAATCAGCAATAACTGCAGCTTTGGGTGATGCGATTGATGTACTAGTGCTTGATTCAAAGACTATAGATGAAAGTCTATTTACTGAAATTGAAGCATTAGCAAAAGATAGGGTGGCTGTTTTTAATCAGAATGTTAATACTGAAGATGAACGCGATTTGAAAATAGATCGTTCAAAAATCATTGGACTTGCCAACGAATTGGTTAGTGTTCCTACTGATTATCAACATGTAATAAACAGCTTACTTAAGGATGTAATTGTTGTTGATAATAAAGCTGATGCCTTAGGTTTGATAGCTAACGGTGTTAAATTCAAGAAAATCGTTACACTTGAAGGCGATTTATTCTTAAGTAATGGCGTGGTTTATTTGGGCAAAGGATCCAAAGAATTTAAAGTGGGTGTTTCAAGACGTAAAGAAGAATTAAATGTATTAATCTCAAAAAATACCCAATACCTCAATAAACAACAGAATGAAATTGATGAACAAAGAAAACAATACCAAATTTCAATGAGCCAATACAAAGAGAATGAACAAGCTGTTGCTGAATTAAAACAAAGAATAAGTGAAATAAAACGCCAAATCTCACATAAAGAATTAGGAGAAGGAGGCATCGCAGATCAAGTAGCCTGGTTAAACAATCAAATTGATGTTGCAGATAAAAAAATTGTTGACACGCAAGCTAGTATTGCCAAAATTCAAGCAGATAATAAAGCAATCAATCTAGAAATCGAGAAAATTGACCTGGCAGAGAAAACGCTAAGAAACAGAATAAGTGAATATCCAATAAATGATCTTAGAAGTCAATTACATGAATATGAAACTGAATTAGCCATTTCAAACGAGTCGTTTAAGCATGCTAAAGAGCTTTTAGAATTTCTCCAGAGCAATTTACAAGACGATCTCAAGAAAAAAGAAGATTATCTTATCAGGCTAGAACAGAACAACTCAGTTTTAGACGAATTAGATAACAGTCTCGAAGAACTTACCGCCGAAATTGAAAGACTTTCACAAGAAATAGCTACACTTGAGCAAGATGAATTAATCCCTTTAGAATTATCATTAAGTAATGTCGAGATTGAACATGAAGCAAAATCGAGGGAAGAAAAAGAATTACAAGGAAAATATGCGATAAAAGAGAGACAATTTAGCCAGGTTCAAGTTGAATTATCGAGAAGATTAGAAAGATTAGAAAATCTAAAAGAAAAAATTAGCGACGATTTTGGTCTTGTCATCATTGATAAAAATGAGCAGTTTCAAAATTTAGATGGCCTTTCCCCCTTACCATTTGTAGATTACATCATGGAATCTTTACCTCTGCAGCAAGAGCTAAGAGAAGGTATTAGTAATGAAATAAATCAATATAAAAACCAGTTAAGAAGAATCGGTTCGGTCAATCCCGAGGCTCAGGATGAGTACATAGAATTAAATGATCGGTTCAATTATCTTCAATCACAGGTCGCAGATTTGGAAAAAGCTTCTGAAGATCTCCAAAAGATTATTAAAGAGCTTGACGAAATTATTGAAAGAGATTTTATCTCCACATTTAGATTGGTAAATGCAGAATTTTCAAAGATGTTCTCGCGCTTATTTAATGGTGGCACTGCGCATTTGGTAATTTCAGATGAAAATGACCCTATTGAGAGCGGTATTGATATCGAAGCAAAGCTGCCCGGTCGCAGAGAGCAAGGGCTGGTTCTCCTTTCAGGCGGTGAACGCAGCCTTACCGCAGTAGCGTTGGTTTTTGCATTATTAAAAGTCTCACCTACACCATTTTGCGTCTTAGATGAAGTAGATGCAATGTTGGACGAGTCAAATGTTGGACTTTTCGTCGATTTACTGAAGGAACTTTCTGAAAAGACTCAGTTTATTCTCATTACCCATAATCGAAACACGGTTCAAGCTGCTGATGTTATTTACGGTGTTACGATGGGCAGAGATTCTACCAGTCAAGTTATCAGTTTGAAATTGGATGAAGTCTCTGAAAAGTATGTAGATTAATAAAATATGAGGCTTCTGAATAACAAAAGCCTCATATAATCTAAAGTAAAGTATTATGATTATTGCGATCCATAAATCGTTGCAATAAAATCATTTGGTACCTGGGGGTCAGTTGGTACTAGATCTTGCCAATTATCGGAAAGAACAATATCTGACCTCGAGGACCGAAGATCGCTTAACCAGGTGTTGAAAGTCTGGTCCTTGATGCTTTGAAATGCATTTGCATCCAGAGGATTATTTCCTTTACTTATCAATTGGATAATATGCCAGCCAAAAGAGGTTTGTATAGGGGCACTGATTTCACCAATTTCCAAGTTGAAAGCAGCCTCTTCAAATTCGGAAACCATAGCTCCTCTTCCAAACCATCCCAGATCGCCGCCATTTTGAGCATTGCTGGAATCTATTGATTTTTCAGACGCCAGTAAATTCCACTCTTCGCCAGATTCTAAACGCTCAATTATATTTTTTGCTTCTTCCTCAGTTTCCACAAGGATATGTCGAGCCCAAACCTGTTCCTGTATTGGTTCTAAGTCTTCAGTAATTTTCTCTGATACCTTTTCGCGTAGAAGATTCATCTCGAAAAGTTTGTTGAGATCATCTTTCTTGAAACCATACTGACGAACCTGATTGATGTAATCATCTAATGCCCTTGCATATCCTTGTGTAGTATAAGGTGTAGCTGTAGGCGTTTGGGTAGGTTCTTGTGTTGGTTCAGCTTCAACAACTTCTGCTGAGGTTTCTTCAACTTCTACTGTTGGGCTGGGTGCATTGGTGGGTAGGCTCAATCCTTCAGGCGTACTTGTTGCAGTTGGCATTGGTGTTGGGGTATCTGTGTATTGCAATAAAGCAAGCTGAGTTGAGGAAAGTGTGGGTTCTACTGGATTGGTCGGTATAGCAGTGGGGATTGGCGTGCCATCGGGAAAGAATTCAAAAGCTGCCATTAGTGCTTTATCTATTTCATCCTGCGACACGGTTATGCCTAATTTTTCTGCTTCTTCCCGAATTAGGACATCATCTATCATTTGGTCAAGCACTTGGCTTCCAAATGAAACGCTATCACTTAATTGGGCAACAATTTGTTGAGATGTGGTTAAAAAGCTGGATCCCATCTCACCAAACATTTGGGCGTATTGATAATATGAGTAAGCCTGGTTAATTTGATTTAACCGGGAAAACTTAACATTTGTTTGGAAATCGCCAGCTGTAATATTTACATCACCAACTGAGGCTACAACCTCATTTGGCTTGATAATATAGCTATCAATTAATCCATATGCCAAGAGACCAAGAACTATAACAAGAACAGAAATGGTTACAGCCATTATTACTTTTAGCTGTCTTTTTTCTCTCTCATCTCTAGCTAAATGTTTTTTTGTTACGATATTATTTTGGTTTTGTTTTTGAGCCATAAATTAATCCTAAAAGCTCAGTACTAATCATTCCAAAGGTCACCAGCGAATGGTAGCAAAGCTAAATGGCGGGCATTTTTAATTGCCTTTGCTATTTCACGTTGGTGTTTGGCACAAGCACCTGTTTGTCGTCGCGGCCGAATCTTTCCAGTCTCATTTATGTATCTCGATAAAAGTTCAACGTTTTTGTAATCAATCACAAGATTTTTATCTGTGCAAAATTGACAAAACTTTGGTCTAGAGACATATCGACGATTATAAGAGGGTTTATATTCTGACATAATATTCTCCTAAGTAATCATTTAGTTTTTTCACATAATAGTGAGCATCACTCAGATGATAGCGGACTTAAATTGTTTAGGATGACCATCTCATTAGCAATAATTTCAATGGTTTTGTGTTTATTCCCGTTCTCATCGTTCCAATTTCGAGAGGCTAGCTGGCCTTCCACATAAGCATACTGTCCTTTGAAAAGAGTTTCTTTGCATTGTTCAGCAAGTGCGCCAGAAGTGATGATGTTTATCCATTCAAGGTCTGTGGGTTTTTTCCAATTTTCAGCAAACCCTAGCTGATTGAATGACATCGGAAAAGTACAAACTGGTTTACCATCAGGTGTATAACGCATTTCAGGATCTCTACCTAAAACTCCAATAATGGTAATTTTATTGAAGCCCTTCCCAATCTCTCGAATTTTCATTACTTCAACTTAATTATTCACTCTTCAATAGACTGAATCGCAATATTTGTTCAACATATCCAAGATTGCGTTTTAATTCTACGCCGCTTGCTGGGTCTAACTTAACAAGTGAAAAAACATAAAAGCCTTCACTCATTTTACGAATTGGATAAGCAAGTTTTTTCTTGCCCCAGCGTTCTGTTTTGATGACTTCGCCATTGTTTTTTTTCAGTTGTGTTTCCACACGATCAATAACAGATTCAAGTGTCGTTTCATCAAGATCAGCTTGAATAATGTAAATTAATTCATATTGTCGCATATTTGACTCCTTTCCTCGGGTCTACTCTTGTTGTTTATCGTTGATAAGTCAAGAGTGGAAAGTAAATCAGAGTAATGTCTGATTTAATTTGTGCGGTAGTTTACCACACAACTAACATAATTGGAAGGGTGATCGGGCTTTCTATTTTTTATTTTTGTCTTCTTTGATAATGTGGTTAATTATTAGTGAAGAGACTGTTACGATCAATGATCCTAATAATGCTGAAGGAAAATTGTCAACGTAAAAACCGATCCCAATCCAATTTACTGCAATATTTGACGCAAGCATTAGAACTGAAGCATCAATGATAAAAATAAAAAGCCCTAAAGTAAGTAAGATTAAACCACAAGAAAGAAATTTTAAGATGGGTCGAATTGTCACGTTTAATATTGACAATATAACCGCAACAATGCTGAAAACCACCCATCCATTTCCCTCAATTTGTATGCCTGGTACGATCCACGCAGCAATGTAAAGCGCAATCATTGAAACTAACCATTTAGTTAATACACTCATTGTTGTTTCCTTCTAATTAATACTAATAGAATATTAGGTTTCATGAAATTAGCTAAGAATGCTTGAAAATAATATCATTAATAAATTCCATGCCCCTGGCAGGACTCGAACCTGCAACCATCGGATTAGAAGTAACCGCCTGAAGGCATATCCGCCATATATGGACTAATGCGTAACAATAACGCGTTATTACTCTGTATATGGTGGTAAAAATATGAACATTACAAATCGTAACCATATAACTTATCCAGACGAAAACAAGATCAGGCCCTGGATGGATGCCTTTCTCCGTGCTAAACAGGTCGAGAATCTGTCCCAGAGAACAATTGAATTTTACACCTGGAGACTGAAACAAGTCAATAAGTTTTTGTCTAGCATTGGGATATATTTCATTGATCAGATATCTGAAGATGTAATCAGGCAGTATTTCATATATCTAAAGGAAACAGGCCATAACCCAGGTGGGATCGCTGCATCATTCAGAACCATCAAATGTTTCTTGCGATGGTATGAAAATGAAGTTGAACCAGAGGACTGGAAAAACCCAATAAGAAAAATCAAAGCTCCAAAGGTAGATATTGCACCAATCGAGGGGGTAAAATTGGTTGATTTGAAAGCATTGCTCGATGCCAGCAAAGGAAAGGACTTCACAGATCTACGGGATTATGCACTGTTCCTCTTTTTACTGGACACAGGCGCAAGAGCCGGTGAATTACTGGCAATCAATACCGAGGATGTGGACCTGATCGATGGCTCAGTATTGATCCGCAGAGGTAAAAGCCGAAAACCCAGGACTGTGTTTCTTTCAGAGAATCCCAGGAAAGCACTTAGGCGATATTTGAAAGTCAGACAGTCACAGACAACCGCCTTGTGGATCACAAGTAATAATGGCAACCGATTAACTTATGATGGTTTGAACATGATACTGAGAAGGAAGTGTGAGAAGGCCAACATCGAGAAGGTAAGTTGTCATGATTTCCGGCGCACCTTTGCCCTGGAGTCTTTACGGAATGGAGCTGATATTTATTCCCTTCAAAAATTGATGGGCCATGCAGATCTCCAGGTGTTGAGAAGGTACTTAGCTCAAAATAATGATGACCTTTCAAACGCTCACAGAAAAAGCAGTCCGGTGTCAAATTGGGAGTTGTAGTGATTTGGAGCTCAGTATGAAAGAATAAAAGCATATGTCGGGAGATATATTAACAACCTTAAAAATTCAATAATTCATGTGAATTTGTTTGACTTCTTTGCACATTCGTGCTATTATAAATCAGACATTGAATTTTGAATTCAAGGTCAAAGTGAATAGGGAATTTCAGGATCAACCACCTGATCGAATGTGATGCCAACATATTGTTATATTGGCATTGCTGAGGTCAGGTTTTTTATTTAACTATTAGGAGGATAAAGCATGAACAACATAAACAAAGCGAGACAAGATTATTTCCATTTAAGAATTTCACCCCAGGAACGGAAAATTATTGAAACCCTTGCAGTAAGGGAAGGTCGCTCATTATCTGACCTTGTGAGGGAGGCCATTCGTGAATATGCTCTAAAACGAAGCGTATATTCAGTTGGTCTTTTTGATTTGCTTTTTAAATATGATGAAAATGTCGAGGTAGATACTTATGCCCAACAGTGATCAATCCGATAAAAAAGAGATCACCCTAGAAGCGGAGAGGTTCCAAGGTGATCAACAAGGAGAGGCCCAAGAAGCGATGACAAAGAATGGCCCGTATGTTCAACAATTGAATTATACCACAGCTGAGGATCTCTTAACTCAAGAGCTGTCAAAACCTGAAGACTTGGTCCGTCTATGCCTTCGCACAATGGATCTGATCTACAACTCTCCAGAGTTATACAACATTTATACAGACATGCAAACAGAGAAATGGGAAAATATTGTTGATGAGGATCCAAAATTACACTCCCTAATGGAATCAGGTGAGCAGTGGGGTATAGATGGAAAAGTATCTGATAAGTGGAAAAACCGTATTAATGAGATTGTAGACGCTATTGATAATAAAAGGTGGAATTTAATTGACCAATATGCGCAAATTATCAATCAGAATTCGAAGCATAAATCATATTATCAAACCTTCAACCCAATTGATCAAGCATTGGACCTGGCGAAAATTGAAATAGTACCAGCTACAAACGCCATGCTCCCAAGAATGCCAGTTGAATACATCATTGACCACCTAGTCAGAAACAGGTCCATAATCGCCCTTGTCGGAGACGCGGGTACTAAGAAAACTTACATCGCTCTGTATATGCTGATTATGGCTGCTCTTGACCTTCAATTCCTGGGATTCAATACTAAGCAAACAAAGTGCTTATACATTGATCAAGAAATGGATCTAGAAACACTCTTAGATAGAACAAATGAAATACTGAGTGGCTTTCCTTTCCAAGTGAATCACCTTGATCTTGACCTGATATCTAGTGCCGGCTTCAACCTGAGAAACCAGGCGCATCTTGATAATTTGGAGACTATCATCCAAATGGGTGGTTATCACCTTATTGTGCTGGATTCCATGTCTGCTTTCATGGCCGGAAGTGATGAGAATGCAGTAAAAGATATTACGCCATTCTTCCTGGGATTACGAGAAATCTCAAACAGAAATGATTGCAGTTTCATACTCACTCATCATACAAACAAATCAACAGGCAAATATCGCGGATCTTCAGATATTAGAAGCAAGGTGGATTTGATGTTATTGGTCTATAGTGAGCAGGGAAGCAATATCATCAATTTTGAAACGGATAAACCCAGGCATGGTAAACCGGTGAAGTTTTCTGCAAAAGTGTCCTGGGATAACGATTCCTTCAAACTGGAAGAATATGGTGCAACTTTACAACCCTCTCCACAATACACAGAAGCGGAAAATTACGTGATTCGCGTTCTGGAAAATGGCCCACTCAGTAGAAGTCAAATCATTGATCCAGCTGATACATGCACTCCCAATCAAGCAAAGACCGCTCTGTATAAGTTGGCCAGAAAAGGGATCATATACCGAGCCAACCCAGATATCTCAGGGCAAGGCAAACATGCAATCTATGCTCTGAAAAAGGATCCGATGGATGTCGCAGACACGATATTTTGCAAAGTTTAGTGTTTGGTGTTTAGTGTCCTTAAGTAATATACACCAAACTCCAACAAAGTTGGAGAGTTTTGGTTGTCTGTATGGTGTCAAGAAAACACTAAAAAACACTAATTGACACTAAACACTAAAGTCAATAATGGAGACCATATGAACAAGAACACGAGACAACTAGTTGATCGATTTTATAACAGGTACGGAGAACTTGTTGATGAAAGCAACTATCGGATATCTAAAAGCATACCGGTCACAGATATTAACAAACAACAGGTTGTCGAGCTAGAGATATACCGCAAAAAGAAACCGATCATAGACAACCTAATGCAAAACTTGAAAGTCCTTTATACCGAGCGAAGACAACTCAAGAACCAGGTGCAAGACAACATGAAAAGAATTGAAATGATAGAAACAAGAATGCAAGAGGTGACAAGTGAACTTGAAAATAACTAAAAGCCTCAATTCTATACCGAGCGGTATACTATGCTTTCGGCACGTTGTAACCATCGGATTATTAGTCAAGTTGACAGGCAAATGATAAAGCAAGAAAATATGCACAAAAATTTTATTTCAAAGGTCATTAATGACCTGATAACCTGGGAGATCTTAGTGCCTTGTATAAGGTTATTAATGCAGAAAACTACAAAACAATCAAAAAATGCATGTAGAAATTCCAAAGTTAATTACAACAGAAACGATCCTGCAAGATCTTGTGCAAAGGATAGTGCAAAGGATAGTGCAAAAGATAGTGCAAAAGATAGTGCAAGGCAAAGATACTATGCCAAGGCGGTTAAATGAAATTTGAAGATGGGAACCAGATCGGGACCAAACACGGGGGAGAGGGAGCGTTGCAGAGACTAAAAGCCGGTAAACCATTCCTGGGTATTGCTGCAGAAGCGGAGAAGGAAGTCCAAATCAAGCTAGAAAATGATGGTATTGAGTCGCTTATAGTGGATACAGCAACCAAAATGCAGGCAATTGCAGAACTTTACTACCAGGCATGCCTAAAAGCGTCTCAGGATGGCAATATACAGGCATTTGACCGATATACAGCGCGGTTTGGATGGTTGGCAGGTGCAACGTTGAGAGCGTGGCAACAGGTCCAAAAGATCAAACCAAAGGAAACAAACACTGTAACCACTGTTTTAAAGGCCATGGAGAGCAATCATGAGTGATATCTCCGCTTATACTGAGCGATTACGTGAGATCGGGCCGGCCTTGTGGATCGAGGGAGCTTATGGTTGGACCGGCATTGATGGCGTCTCGATCACCCTGGCACCATGGCAAAAGGTGGTATTGGATGAATGGTGGAAAAGGCGAAAGATAGTCAGCACTGTGGGGATCTCCAACATCAAAAAGACTGGTAAAACCTTTATCAATGGTGCCTTGTTAGCGTGGCGGTGGTTGGCCCTTCCAGGCCTTCATTTCTGCGTTGCCAATGATCTTGACCAAAGTATGAGCCGGCAATTCCAGGAAATAGCCGAGATGGCCAAAAGGAATCAATTTCTTAAGGACAAAGTCAGGATCACAAAGAATATCATTGAGTTTATTCCTACGGGATCTATCATTCAGGCCTTGGCTGGTGATGCATCTGGAAATGCAGGTGCGAATTTCCTAACTGTTTCTTTTACTGAACTCTGGGGTGCGATCAATGAAAGTGATATCAGGAACTTTGAGGAATTGACCACACCGCCTGGGTCCTTTTTTGGCCTTCCTGCATTGAGGGTGTGTGATTCTTATGCCGGATGGTTAGATGAGTCAGAGGTGTGGCATGGTCTGGTAGATCAAGGGTTGTCCGGTGAGAGGATCAAGGGAGATTGGCCATTATATCAAAATGGTGGATTACTTCTATTTCATGCAACTGGAGCCTTTGCGCAAAAGAAGTGTTTTAGGGGATCCACCAAAGAAGCAGATGAATATTACAAGGACCAAAGAACAGTACTTCGAGAGAATTCATTCAAGCGATTGCATGAGAACATACGGACTCTGAATGTTGGAAACTTTGTTGATCAAGATGCATGGGAAAGTCTGATAGACAAGGATCTGCATCCTTTGCCGGCTGGCAGTCAGATTCCAGTATATGTTGGCCTTGATCTGGCAGTCGCGGCCGGTGGTGATAATTGTGCATTAATTGGAGTGTACTTTCATGAAGGAAAGGTCAAGGTTGCATTTTACCGAGTTTGGAAAGGTGGGAAGTTACGGATCAAGAAACTGAATTTGAGTGAAAGTGTCGAGCCTTTCATTTTAGATTTGGCCCAAAACTATAACATTGAAGGGGTGTACTTCGATCCCTGGCAGGCAATCCACCTTGCTGAAAGACTCCGAGAAGCAGGTATAAACTGTGTTGAAGTTAGTCAAACTCACGGATCCAGAGGTCCAAAGGACACCGCTCTGTATGAAATGGCGGTCAATGGTACTCTTGTTCTCTTCAATGATACTGAGTTAAAAAACATGGCCATTGGCGCAAACGCTAAAGAGCTCGGTAATGGCATGTTATTTCTCCAGAAAGCAGGTCGGGGAAAGATTGATCTTCTGGTTGCGCTTTCCAATTGTGCTGATACATGTTACCAGGTGGAAGGTGGGCACAAGGGAAAAGCGCGTTCTTTGCCAAATATCTTTTACTCAGATGCATACCAGGGTGCAAGCATTGAGAATGATTTTATTTTCTTTAGTAATGGGGGTTTCACTTTTGCGCCTAATGTGAATAAAAGACCACATCCTGAAGGCGTGACATGGAGAAATTGCAGATACCGAGCGAATGGGTGTCAGGCCTGTGTCAGGGAAATGGAGCTGGAGAGAGTATATGAGAATGACAGACTTTTGGATGAAGCGCGGTCAGCTATGTCCGCATTAGATCAAAATACTTATAGACCAATAGGAGGTCAACATGATGAATTTGAACAATTCCGTAACGAGTTATGGAAAAAGTTGTGAAAGTATGATCCAAGAAATTCGGGATCTAGAGCAAAAGATCACAAAATATAATCCTTTTATGACAACTGCAGAAAGGATGATGGCAAGTGATCAAATGGCTGAAACAAGGGCAAAATATCGGGATCCAATTACAAGAGATGCAATTGGAAAGTGGAATCAGGCCAAAAGCAATCTCAGGAAGGCACTTCAGGAAGTCGAGCGTGAAAAGGCGCGGAATCTGAACAATTGGGATGCTGGCAAACTGGCCAATGAAATGCAAGTAGCCAAAATGAGAGTTGATTCCGCAACCAAGAGCGATGGCGGGCGATTCAATCTTTCAGCAATACAGAGCATCATTTCAGAAGCTAATCAATCCGGTGATAAGTACAAACAGCGCGCAGTTTTGGAAGCGGTCCAGGATCTGGTTAGTAAAGTGCCTGCAGGAAATCAGGATCCACACGGAAATGACGCAAGGATGGTTGCAAACCGAATTGCCAAGGAAGCTGGTAAACAATTAGAAGCATTGAATAGCTCTGCATGGCTTGAGCAGGCGCACAATACTGCGAGTCAAAGAGTCCAGGAATTGAATGCTGCAAAGTCAAATCTAGTTGAAACTGCTTCGGTCATGGGTGAATTGTCTGGAGACATAATTCACAATAGCATAATAATTAAAGCATTGGAATCCGTACAACAAAATAATGGAAAATTCATTTTTGAGGATGAAAACTAATGGCATAGAGAAATAAGTTTTTTCTTTGCTGGAAATAGGATGTAAATACTGAGTATAAAAGAATCCTAGATTCAATAAAAGACTCTTTTAAGCGTTTTTCCTGTTGAATGTGATATTAATTGCATTGAACGATAATGTCTCATAAAGTGGTGTAAAAAGGATTGACAAAAAAGTCATCGTGTGCTTTCTTGAAGGTATCAGAAACCAAAAAAGAAAGGAGAAACACGATGACAAAGATAACTATAGCATTACAAGAT
>Ga0209723_1002600_pt1 | contig 23849 bp, 18 predicted proteins | sample BiotimSIPDNA_2_FD_185750 | JGI IMG/M metagenome (GOLD analysis project Ga0209723, IMG submission 185750) | Anaerobic biogas reactor microbial communites from Washington, USA - Biogas_R2 time_0 SIP DNA (SPAdes) (version 2) | ecosystem: Engineered > Bioreactor > Anaerobic > Unclassified | place...
CAACTATTGCTACAAGACAAAAAGCACAAAGCACAAAAGTGGCTTAATTCAAGCACTTTCGGGCAAACAAAAAACCATCTGTCGACAAAATTTCTTTTATCAATAGATGGTATTTGATTTGGTGGAGGCGGGGGGAATCGAACCCCCGTCCGAAAGAAAGACCAGCCGAGTATCTCCGAGCGCAGTCCGCGATTTGAGCTTCGCGATCAGGACGCCCACGAACCGGCTTCCGTCACGCTATCCCCGATTAGTTTCCCCTCGCTGCCCCTCGAGAAAGAAGGCGGCAGGGTACCCTAACTAAGTGACGCCCTGCACCAGACCGTTAGGAAATCTGGCCGGACGAGCAGCCTTAGGCTGCTAGTGCGAAGTTATCTTCGGCAGTTAATTTTATTTTTCACCTTTTTAACGAGCTGGCGACAACTCGGCTCGCTGCTCAACCCACCTATTCCCCCGTCGAAACCAGTACGCCCCCTTATGAAATAATTAACCGCTGGCGGCTTCGCCGCAAAAAGAATAATAGGATCTTCGCTAAATATATGCAACTGTCAGGTCTATAGATTGACCTATGTTTACATTTTTATTCTATACGGGCGGATATAGCCGCTCCTTGCCGTCCATGGCACCGCGGCACTAGTCCATCCCTGGACGTCGGAATCCGCCCCTACGATTCCTCGGGAAGATTGCTTCGCCGCGCTCGCAATGACAGGTACGCCTTAGCGTAAGGGAAGATTGCCGCGTTGCGTCGCTCCTCGCGATGACCGAACTATTCCCGGTTGCGTTCCTTCAGGGTGCGCTCCATGTCCCGCCGGGCATCGCGTTCGGCCAGGTCATCGCGTTTGTCGTAGTTCTTCTTGCCTACTGCTACAGCCAGGTCCACTTTGGCCCGGCCATCCTTGAAGTAGATCTTCATCGGTATCAGGGTCAGACCCTTTTCCCTCTGCATCCCCTGCAGGTGACTGATCTCCCGGCGATGCAGGAGGAGCTTCTTCGGACGCAGCGGGTCATGATTAAAACGGTTGCCCTTATCATAGGGGCTGATATGGAAATTTATAACCCATACCTCGCCGTCCTTGACCGTGGCATAAGCATCCTGCAGATTAGCCTTGCCCATGCGCAGGGATTTGACCTCGGTGCCAACCAATGCCAGCCCGGCCTCAAAGCTCTCTTTAATATGATAATTATGCCGGGCTTTGCGGTTGTCCACCACCGGCTTGACGCCTTTCACCTTTGCCATCCTGTTCACTCCGAAAAATAAACCCTCACCCGGGAGTTGCTCCAGGGTCAGGGCTGTTCTCAACATCGCTTGCACTGTTATTATATATGCCGTGAGTATTAGAGTCAAGTGAACGGAAGGACGATAAGATCCAAGATAATTCTGCCATCACCAGCAGGGATTTCTAGATGCATGCCGAATTTATTTGAATGATCAAATAATATATTGTCTTTTAAGGGGGGAATGGGGAACCATGTCGAACTTATTAGATAGATTTAAGAATTCCCGGAAATTCATCAGCATCAAGACCAAATTGATCCTCGTTATGACCGGCATCAGTCTTCTTACTACTCTGCTCTTTGGTATCGCCGTCACCTGGTATTCACAGCAGAATATACTGGAATACACTCGAAGTAATGCTAAAAACCTGGCCTCGTCAGTTGCCATGTTTATCGATGGTGATGAATTCACTACTATAAAATCCGAAAAAGATGCTGCCTATATCAAGCCGCTCAAGCAGCTGCGGTCGCTGCAACAAGCGACCAAAATGAAGTTCATTTATACACTGGCTATGGCTGGCGACGACAAGACGCATTTTATCATTGACGCTACCGAGGGCGAAGACCACTCAGCTTTGCACTCTGAATACGATCTGACCGATGAAATGAAACTTGCCTTTGACGGCATCCCCAACGCAGATTACCAGGTCTATACTGATGCCTGGGGCAGCCAACTCAGCGGTTACGCGCCTATTTTTAACTCGGCCGGAGAAGTAGTTGGCATAGCCTGTGTGGATGTCGATGCCGGTGATATAGCAGCTAAGAACCGGCAGATGCTTATACTGGTAGGGCTTTTTATCCTGCTGGCTATGATGCTGGCCTTGGCCCTTTCCATCATTACTTCTAATCCTATTCAAAAGCCCATCGTTTTCATTGACCGCAGCATGCAGGACTTGGCTGAAGCCGGTGCTGACCTGACCCGGGGCATCAGTGTAGAGACTAATGATGAACTGGCCCAGCTGGCTGGTTCATTTAATCGCTTTCTCGAGCATTTGCGGGATATTATCCACAACATCACTACCAAATCATCCAATATGGTTGACAGCAGCATTCAGCTGATAACGGAGGCTCAGCGGGTGATGCAGACGTCACAGCAGAGTTCCCAGGCTACTGGAGAGATTGCCGCCAGCATGCAGGCCCTATCGGCGGTAGCCGGTGAGATCCACGGGACCACGGGGCAAATTACTTCCACAATGGATCAATCATACAATCAGGCCAAGAATAGTATGGATACCGCCTTGGCTGTGCAGAAGCGGGCAGCTGACGTAGAAAAAGGAGCTGCCACGGCGGCTAGAAAGACTCAAGAGCTTTACCAGAATATCCAGGAGCAGCTCCAACAGGCTATAGCAGGAGCTGAAGTGGTCAAGCAGATCGCTAATCTGGCTGATGACATCGGCTCTATAGCTAATCAAACCAATCTCCTGGCACTCAACGCGGCCATCGAAGCCGCCCGGGCTGGTGAACAGGGCAAGGGATTCGCGGTGGTTGCTGAAGAAGTGCGTCAGTTGGCTGACAGCTCCAGCCAGACAGTCAGTAAGATGCAAAACCTCACCGGACAGGTTGATCAATCCATAAATGATCTGCAGGGTACGGCTAAACAGTTGCTGGAGTTTATAAATGGTCAGGTAATGAGTGATTATCAGTACATGCAAAAGATCGGCAGTCATTATCGGGAAGACAGCAGTATGATCGTTTCTCTCACTGAACAAATCGCCTATGATTCTGATAAAGTAAAACAAGCGATGGACACGATTAATATCTCGATAGAATCATTGGCTTCTACCATCGCTCAGTCTAACCACAATATCCAGGGGATAGCCCATGATTCGGAAGCTACCGCCAGTGCTGCGGTGGATATAAATAAGGTAGCGGAAGAAATGGCCGAGCATTCTTACGCTCTAATCGGACTGGTTCAGAAGTTCAAGATATGACTTCCATATATTTACAAACAATTGTTGGGGATGATAAACATTTTTTTAGGGGCGGATATGTATCCGCCCCTCAGCGTGTCGTTAAAGTACTAATAATTAAGATATAATGAGCAATTAAGATTGCCACGCCTTCGGCTCGCAATTATCACGAGTATTTTACCCATCACGATGAACGGAAAAACATTGACCGGGAAAGATTGCCGCGTCACTAACGCTCCTCGCAATGACCAGTACGCGAGTTCTGACAGCAATGGCAGGCAGGGCGTTGGGCGGCAAACCTTTATTGTGTCATTGCGAGCGCAGCGCGGCAATCTTCCCACTTTTTTCATAAACAATGACAATTAAGCACCTTTGAATGTCCTTCTATATCAGCTCGAAGTCGATTTTGGCTTCGTCTACATTCACGCGTACCAGCTGTACTTGCACCGTATCTCCGATAGCAAATTTGCGTCCGCTGTGCTTGCCTATCAGGGTATAGCTGCGATCATTGAAGATATAATAATCGTCCATTATGCTCGATATGTGCACCAATCCCTCGACCGTATTCTCCAATTGTACAAAGAGCCCGAACGAGGTTACTGAAGATATCTTGCCCTCAAACTCATCACCGATAAACTTGTGCATGTATTGAGCCTTCTTGATGTCGCGCAGTTCGCGCTCAGCCTCTTCGGCCTTGATCTCCTGCAAGGTGGAATGCTCTCCGAAAAAGGCCATCTTGCGCTCCAGGGAGGTCTTTTTGCGGGCATTCATGTGCCCTTCCAGCAAGGCCGATAGCACCCGGTGCACTATCAGGTCAGGATAACGCCGAATGGGGCTGGTAAAGTGGCAATAGTACTCTGATGCCAGTCCGAAATGGCCCAGAGCCTGCGGTGCATAACGGGCATGCTTCATGGAACGAAGCATCAGGGTAGCTATCATTTCCTCTTCCGGTTTGCCTTTAATAGCATGTAGAGTTTTCTGATAGACCTTGGGGTCTACCTTATTCTCCTGGATACGGTGCCCAAAGACACCCAGCACCAGGTTAAGTTTAGCTATAGCTTCCTCATCGGGTTTTTCATGGACTCGGAATAACAAGGGCAGGCCCTGCTTGCTCAGATGTTCAGCTACTACTTCATTGGCCTTGATCATGAAATCTTCGATCAACATCTCGCCCGGTCCGCGATCCCAGCGTTTGATCTCGACCGGTATACTGTTTTCATCGACTATGATCTTGCTCTCGGGGAATTCAAAATCAAGCATCCCCCGTTCCAATCTCTCATCCCTTAATATATCAGCCAGTTCTTTCATCAGGACAAATTGGTCCAATAAATGTGCGTATCTGGCTTTGGTCTCAGCATCATCATTGACCAGAATGGCATTTACCGCGGTATAGGTCATCCGCTCGTCAACATTAATCACTGACTGAAATATTTCATGATCCATGACCTTGCCCTGAGTATCGATATCCATCATACAGGTCATGGCCAGACGATCGACCCCGGCATTGAGACTGCAGATGCCGTTGGAGAGTTCCGGCGGCAACATGGGCAGCACCTTATCAATCAGATATACACTGGTGCCCCGGCTGCAGGCCTCTTTGTCCAGCTTGCTGTCGTCTTTGACGTAATGAGATACATCCGCGATATGGACTCCCAGCCGGTACCCGCCGGCGATCCGTTCCACCGACACGGCATCATCCAGGTCCTTGGCATCCTCGCCATCGATAGTTACCATGCTCAGCCCGCGCAGGTCGCGGCGGCCGGACATTTCATCATCGGTGACCGGAACCGACTTGTTCCTGGCTTCTTCCAGTACTCCAGGGGGGAAAGCTACCGACAGGCCATGTTTCTTGATAATAATCTCGAGATCCAGCCCCGGTTGTCCTTTGCGGCCGAGTATCTCCATGATCCTGCCTTCCGCCGCCTGATCCTTATCGGGGAAGGTGGTGATAGTGACCAGTACCTTGTCCCTATTATGGGGTTTGAGTTTCTTGGTGGGGCGGACATAAATAGGGTATATCTGCCGTGAATCGTCCGGGATGACCTGCGCCATCTGCCGGACCTTCTTATAGGTACCGACCAGTTCGCGATTGGCCCGGGAGATAGCGCGAACCACCTCTCCTTCTGGCCGCTGGCCGGCGGCTTCCCGCTGCTGGATGCGCACCATGACATGATCCCCGTGCATGGCTCCGTTGAGATTACGTCCGTAAACGAATATCTCCGGGCTGATCGCATCATCGGGCATGAGAATGCCATACCCCCGCTGATTGAGGCGAATAGTCCCCTTAACCAGGTTCATCATCTCCGGTACCCCATATTTGTTACGGCGGGTACGAACGATGTCGCCCTCTTTCTCCAAGCGCCCCAATAGCTTGGTGAAACGGGGTTCATCATCTTCGCTCAGGTTAAGGTCATCAACCAATTCCTGATAAGACACCGGCCGATAACTGGCCTGGCGCATATGGTCCAATAGAGCTTCCCGATTGATCATAATACCTCCAAAAAAATAATAGACGCAGGCAGCTTCGCTGCGCGCAGATCTATATGATTAGACAAAATTATATTATCATTATCTCCCACACACTTGATTGTTAATCCCACTCGCGGGCGGATATGGAATCCGCCCCTACAATGCTTAACATTCCGTCCAGGCTTTACTATTTGGCAAACTCTTTGATGGCCCGGGCGATCAAGGCAATCTCTTCGCCCATGGTAGCGATATGTTGCGAATTCTCCAGGAGTATTAGAGAAGTGCCGGGAATCATAGCGGCCAATTGTTTGCCGCTCTTAGGCCAGACCACCTCGTCCCGGCTGCCCTGCATTATCAGCACCGGAATCGATATGTCCGGGACTTCTTCTTTTACAATGTTTCTCAGATCCATCATACTGTCAAAGGCCGAGAGCGGCATTACGCCGTAGGCAAAGCGACCTCGGGCAGCCAGCGCACCTACTTGTTCACTGTTGCGCTTTTTGCTGTAAGGAACAATGTGCTTCAGTATATGAGTAAACCGCATCAAGATCGATCCGCGTGGATAATATGGGGCATTTATACTGATAGCGCCCTGCAGACCAGATATCTGACGGGCGGCATGCAGAGCCAGCAACCCGCCCATGGATAGGCCGGCTACCCATACTTTCTTATAAGAGGAAAGCAGATAATTCAGTTCTTCGGCAACGGTTGCATACCAGTCCTGCCAAACGGTCTGATTCAGAAAACGCGGGTGCGAGCCGTGACCGGGCAGCAGTGGACCGCTTATAGTATAGCCGTAATGCTGATTTAGATGCATGGCAGCCGGAAGAACCTCGGAGGGAGAACCGGTCAAACCGTGTAAAAACAAAACCGCCTTTTCGGTATTGCCATTCAGAAAAAATGGTTCTGCTGCTTTATGAATATAAATCATGGAAACTCACCGCCAAAACAAAAGGGCAGATAACTCTAAAGCTACCTGCCCCCATTTTTTATTGCTCCGGGCTGATAAAACTATTAAATAAGGTTTAGGGTCAGGGTAAGTATCATAAAGCCTGCCGCCACCCACCAAGTTATCTTACTCAGGAGTTGATCCACCCCGCGGCTCTTCTGCTTGCCAAACAACTGCTCACTGCCGCCGGCTATACTACCCGAGAGACCTGCGCTCTTACCTGGTTGCAGAATAATAACTGCCATCAAAGCGATCGCACAGATTATCTGAATGACCAACAAAACTATCTTAAGCAAATCTTCACCTCCGCCTTATGTACATATAGCTTAACTATTGTAACATAAAGCATTTAGAATGAGCAAAAATTTTTAATCACAGAGCGACGTTTTTTTAATTAGCCGCAGATTCACACAGACATGATCTAAATCTGTGGCAAAAAATCCGCGTACTATTTCTTAATGTTATAGAAGGAACCTAATCCGCGGAACAGGGAATCATCATCCAGATCCTGCTCTATGCGCAGCAGCTGATTGTACTTGGCTACCCGGTCGGTCCGAGCCGGAGCACCGGTCTTGATCTGACCGGCATTAGTGGCTACTGCGATATCAGCTAGGGTGCTGTCTTCGGTCTCTCCTGAACGATGCGAGATAACACAAGTATAACCGGCCTTGCGGGCCATTTCCATGGTCTCCAGTGTCTCAGTCAGGGTACCGATCTGGTTGACCTTGATCAGTATGCTGTTGCAGGTCCCGGTTTTGATGCCCTGGGCCAGGCGTTCGGTATTGGTGACAAAGAGGTCGTCCCCGACCAGCTGGATCTCCTTGCCCAGTTTGTCGGTGAGCTTCTTCCAACCTGCCCAGTCGTCTTCAGCCAGGCCATCTTCGATGGATATGATCGGATAATCCTTGACCAGACGGGCATAGAAATCGATCATGTCAGCTGAGGTCATGCCTTGCTTGCTGCCCTGCAGGTAATACTTGCCGTCCTTGAAGAGCTCGGTAGCTGCAACATCCAACGCGATGAACATGTCCTTGCCAGCCTTGTAGCCGGCGGCTTTGATAGCAGCGAGTATAACTTCAATAGCTGCTTCATTGGAAGGAAGGTTCGGCGCGAAGCCTCCCTCGTCTCCGACCGCGGTGGCTAGTCCCTGGTCTGACAGCACCTTTTTCAGGGCATGGTAGGTTTCGACTCCCATGCGCAGTGCTTGGGCGAAACTACTGGCTCCGGCTGGCACTACCATGAACTCCTGGATATCAACATTATTGTCAGCGTGCTTGCCGCCATTGAGGATGTTCATCATGGGGACCGGCAGTTCCCGAGCGTTCACTCCACCGATATACTGGTACAAGGGTATGGCCAGACAATCAGCTGCCGCCCGGGCGGTAGCCAGGGATACGCTAAGTATGGCGTTGGCACCTAGTTTGGCTTTGTTGGGAGTACCATCCAGCTCGATCATCAATTTGTCGATCTCCACCTGACGAGTAGCATCCATGCCGATAACCTCGGAGGCGATTATCTCATTTACATTTTCAACTGCCTTCAGGACACCCTTGCCGCCAAAGCGTTTCTTGTCTCCGTCCCTTAACTCGACTGCTTCATGGGCTCCGGTCGAAGCTCCCGAGGGTACGATAGCTCTGCCCATACTGCCGTCATCTAGGATCACTTCGGTCTCAACGGTGGGGTTGCCGCGGGAATCCAATACCTCTCTCGCAAATACGTCAACAATAATACTCATGAACAATCTCCTTTCGAGTAATTTTAAATTCTAAATTTGCAATTCTTAATTGCTGTTGAAAAGCTACTGCTTTTCTAAACTATACAAACGATTGCGTAACCTTGATTTAAAACTCAAAATTAATAATTCATATAAGCGGCTGCCCCGTCATCTCCGCCGGAATCGGTATATCTAGTATCTTCAGCATGGTGGGGGCAATATCCGCCAGGGACCTGCCTTCCCGCAGCTGCTTTCCGAGATAATCATCATCCACCAGGATGAGAGGGACTTTTTCCGTAGTATGTGCTGTATACGGATTACCCGTATTAGGGCAAACCATCATTTCACAATTGCCGTGATCGGCGGTGATGATGATATTGCCCCCCTGGGATCTCACCTGTTCAACTACCCGCTGCAGGCACTGGTCTACGGTAGCCACCGCCTTAACGGCAGCCTCCAGCACCCCGGTATGTCCTACCATGTCCGGATTGGCATAATTCATTATAACTACATCATATATATCACGCTGCAGTTCAGCGATCACCCGGTCGGTGATCTCAATCGCGCTCATTTCTGGTTTAAGATTATAGGTAGCTACATTAGGCGAGGGTATCAGGGCCCTTTCCTCGCCCGGATTGGGTTCTTCGATACCTCCGTTAAAGAAGAAGGTTACATGAGCATATTTCTCAGTCTCCGCGATCCTTAATTGTTTTAATCCGTGCTGAGCCAGGACCTCTCCCAGTGTATTGGTCAGGTTCTGTGGCGGAAAAGCAACTGGGGCATCAATAGTCGCATCATAGCTGGTCATACACAGAAAGTGCACCCGTGGCCAGATCCGGCGTTCGAAGTGTGGCATATCCTGGTCGACAAAGGCGCGGGTGATCTGGCGGGCCCGATCGGAACGGAAATTATAGAATATGATGCTGTCTCCATCTTTTACTGTGGCCAGGGGTTGTCCATCCCCATCGATTATTACAACCGGCTCGACAAATTCGTCGGTCACCCGGGCTTCATAGCTGTTCTCCACCGCAGCAAAGGCATTGGGCGCCATTACCCCCTCGCCCAGTACCATGGCATTATAGGTCTTCTCCACCCGGTCCCAGTGTTTATCTCGGTCCATGCCCCAATAGCGCCCGCTGAGAGTAGCTATTTGACCCAAGTGCAGGACATCCATTCTCTTCTGCAGGGCGGATATGAACCGGGCGGCACTCTTGGGATCAACATCCCGTCCGTCCAGGTAAGCGTGCACAAAGACCCGGCTACAACCCTGCTGCTTGCACAAATCCAGCAGGGCATAAAGATGTTCCATGGAACTGTGGACACCGCCATCGGACAAGAGGCCCATCAGATGAATTGCCCCCCCCTTTTCACGAGCTGAGCTTATGGCTTCACGAAGCTGAGGATTCTCGAAAAAGCTACCATCTTCTATGGCATTGCTGATACGGGTGATTTCCTGGTAAACGGTGCGCCCGGAACCCATATTCAGATGGCCCACCTCGGAATTGCCCATCTGTCCGGCTGGAAGCCCGACATCCTTACCGGAACACTTCAAAAGAGTGGATGGATACTTTTCTTTTAGTGCATAAAAATTTACCGGATCGGCCAGGGCAATAGCATTATCCTGGCAATCGTGCCGGGTACCCCAACCATCCAGTATCATTAAAACTAATGGTTTCTTCGTCATTATTTTCCGGACCTCACAATTCTGGCGAAGGAATCTGCCAGTAAACTGGCTCCTCCCACCAGGGCTCCATCCACATCTTCCTCAGCTAAAAACGCTGCGATGTTTTCGTCTTTTACGCTTCCTCCGTATAATATTTGTACGGAATCTGCCAGTTCCCGGTTATAGAGCCTGGCCAAACCGGCACGGATAAAGGCTATCATCTCCTGGGCATCATCCGGGCTGGCATTGACGCCCGTGCCGATCGCCCACACTGGTTCATAGGCTATAACCAGTTGCCCTCTATCCAGGTTTATATCCTTCAGCGCACGGTTCAACTGCTCCTGTACCCGCTCAAGAGCCAGGTGCTTTTCCCGCTCCTGCAGGGTCTCGCCAACACATAGAACCGGGATCAATCCTTCGTCTAACGCGGCCTTGACCTTACGGTTGATGACTATATCGGTTTCACCCAGGATCTGCCGGCGTTCGGAATGGCCAATGATTACATGGCTACAGCCGGCATCTTTTAGCATGGCGGCGGCTACCTCACCAGTGTAGGCTCCCTTTTCCTCCCAGAATAGATTCTGGGCCCCCAGCTTGATTCCAGTCCCGCCAAGTTTTACACCGGCCCTTTCCAGAACAGTATAGGCCGGGCATATGACTACCTCTACCTCACTGCTTCCTTCCAGCAATGGCAGCAGTTCTCTTATGAATTCTTCGGCTTCATGGCTAGTTTTGTTCATCTTCCAATTGGCGATAATCAGTGTTGTTCTCAGCCGAACCCCCTCCTCTCACCAAATAGTATCTATCTATTTTTATTGCACACAAATTTTTCTATGAACACGATGTCATACAAGCGGATATGGCCGCTCCTTGCCATCCATTTAGCAAGAAAATTTAACACAGATGGACACAGATGATAACACAGATCACAGATATTTACCGTACGTTAGCTGTTGAATTGTCATTGCTAACGCCTTTTGTTATTGCGAGCGATAGCGAAGCAATCTTAAACGGCGTAACGAGGGAAGATTGCTTCGCTGCGCTCGCAATGACATACCGATAATTTGCGTTTCTTTACTTCACATAATCAATCAACTGGGAAAGTAGAGTAATAACTTTCTATAGCCTTCTGAAAAATAATCTGTGTTTATCTGTGGCTAATTTCGTCCTACAGTCCGCAGGCTACTACTCCCGGTAATCTTATGCCCTCCAGGTACTCTAAGGTAGCACCGCCGCCTGTCGATATGTGCGTTATCTCGTGCTCCAGGCCCATATCATGTACCGCAACTGCTGAATCTCCGCCGCCGATAACACTAACCGCCGAAGAATCTGCCACTGCCCTGGTTACCTCACGGGTCCCGCTGGCAAATGGTTCATATTCATAAACCCCCATCGGGCCATTCCAGATAACTGTGTGGGCTCGCATGATCTCCTGGCTGTAGATCTCTATGGTACGGGGTCCAATATCCAGTATCATCATATTCTCTGGAACCTCGTCAACACTCACCACTATAGCTTTTGCGGCAGGGGATATCTCATCCGCAACCACTGCGTCAACCGGCAACAGCAGCGATACTTTTTTCTCTTTGGCCTTTTCCAACAGGCGCCGGGCCTCATCCAGCAGATCATCTTCACAAAGTGATCTGCCTATCTTCTTGCCCTGGGCCTTTAAAAAAGTATTAGCCATCCCGCCGCCGATCAAAATAATATCCAGCTTACCGAGCAGGTTATCGATAAGTCCAAGTTTATCGGCCACCTTGGCCCCGCCCAGGATTCCCATACGCGGACATTCCGGCGAATCCAGCACCGAATTAAGCATCTGTACCTCGTTCTCCATGAGGAAGCCGGCATAGCTGGGCAGATAGTCTGCTACTCCCGCCGTGGAGGCATGGGCTCGGTGTGCCGTTCCAAAAGCGTCGTTTACATAGATGTCTCCAAGCGCAGCCAGCTGTTTGGCAAAAGCAGGATCATTGTCTTCTTCCCCTTTGTGAAAGCGCAGATTTTCCAGCATCATAAGACTGCCATTAGCCAGACTGCGGCTGGCCCCTTCCACTTCCGGACCGATACAGTCATCCATCATCAATACCGGCTGCTCCAACAGCAGGCCCAATCGTTCCGCCACTTTCTTCAGACTGTATTTGGGTTCCGGGCCGCCCTTTGGACGCCCCAGATGGGTCATAAGGATCAAGCGCCCACCCTGGCTGAGTACATACTTAATGGATGGCAGTGCAGCTTTCATCTTGCTGTCGTCGATTATCTCCCCCAACTTATCCATGGGTAAATTAAAATCGACCCGCATCAAGACTCTTTGTCCTTCCAGCTTTGCATCCCGCAACCCTCTCATGAAGACACCTCCGGAAATTTAAATATTATAACCATAAGTCAATCAATGCAGCTTTACAGACGGGCTCCGATATAACTAACCACATCGGCGACCCGGGCTGAGTAACCCCATTCGTTGTCGTACCAGCCGATAACCTTGGCCATGCGGTCACCCATTACCATGGTAAGCAGACCATCTACCACTGAAGAGTTCTCTTCCCCTCGGTAGTCGATAGATACCAGCGGCTCTTCAGTATACTTCAGTATGCCTTTCAACGGCCCTTCGCTGGCTTCCTTAAAAGCTTTATTCAATGCCTCTACACTGACCGGTTTTTCGGCCTGGAATGTGAGATCAAGCAGGGATACATTGGGAGTGGGGACCCGAATGGCCAGTCCATCCAGTTTGCCCTTCAGTTCAGGTATCACCTCGCCTACCGCAGTAGCAGCACCGGTGGTGGTGGGTATCATTGACAAGCTGGCAGCTCTGGCCCTTCGCAGGTCTTCATGATCTAAATCCAGCACCCGCTGATCATTGGTATAGGAATGAACCGTGTTCATCATGCCATGCACGATACCAAACTGCTCCAGTACTACTTTTGCTATTGGCGCCAGGCAGTTGGTAGTGCAGGAAGCATTGGATATCACGGTCATGTCCGGGGTATATTTATCCTGATTGACCCCCATGACCATGGTCAAATCAACCTTTCCCTTGGCCGGGGCAGTAATTACCACCTTGGCCGCCCCGGCTTGCAGGTGCAATGCCGCCTTTTCCTGGCTGCGGAAAACACCGGTGGACTCGACTACTACCTGGACCCCCAGATCACCCCAGGGCAGAGTGGACGGATCCTTTTGTGACAGGTATTTTATCCTGTGTCCGCCCACCACTATCTCATCATTTTCCACCGTCACATCACCCTTGAAAACTCCATGGATAGAATCATATTTGAACAGATGAGCCCCGGCTTTTATAGCCCCCAGATCATTTACTGCTACCAGCCTGACATCATTGCGGGCCAGCAGCAAACGGGCAACCAGACGTCCGATCCGTCCAAAACCATTGATTGCTACATTCACTGGCATCCTTATCATCCCTACCTTTCTGCTATTCTCATAATACTGCGTGCCGCGCCTTCATCACTTATAAGTACATTTTCTTTGCCATTACGGAGTACTGACTCGATGGCCAAAGCCTTGTTGCTCCCGCCGGCTACTGCTACGACCCGGGAGATCTTATCCAGGTCGGTCAGCTCCAGGCCAATGCCCGGAACTTCATATACTATATTGCCCTTTTCATCGAAATAATATCGCAGAGCTTCACCCACTGCCCGATGCTTATTTAAGTACTCCATGGCTTGAGGTCCCAATCCCCTACGGCTAGCCATTTCCTGCGCATCACCGATGCCATGGAAAAGGGCTTGGCTGGCCTTGATGGTATCGACCATTCCCGCCACATGTATATCCTTTTTCAATATTTCTGCTGTGTTAACCTCCAGGTTGTCAGGGATATGCAGTAAACGGTACTGTCCTCCGATAGCACGTGCTATTTTGGCGGCAATAGTGCCGGCTTGCTGCTCCATCTCTTCGCCAAGACCGCCTCGGGCAGGTACTACCAGCACGTCAGGAAGGCTGATGCCTTCGCCGATAGCCTCCGCCATCTCGGCCAGAGTCGTCCCTCCGGTTACCGCCAGCACTGAACCCGGTTGTAAGGTCTTCCTGAGGAAGCGGGCGGCAGCCCGGCCCAGGTCTTTCTTGGCTAGTGCATCCTGATATGAATCACCCGGTACCAGGATTACCTCGTCCAGGTTGAATCTCGCCTTAACCTGCTCCGCCAGCGTTTGCAGGTTGAACAACAACGGAATTAGCTCATCGATCTCCCGCAGCATCTCTTCACCGTTATGGGTGAGGTAGATACCGGCTGGCGTAATGTAGATGGCTCCCCGTTCTTTAAGCAGGTCGATTTCTCCACGCACTGTGCGTTCGGAGTAACCCAGGGCCTTCACTAGCTGGCGGCGACCTAGCGGCTGACCGTGTATGATCTGGCGCAATACACGATAGCGGGTCTCAATGATTTCCATGGCTTCGGGGGCGAAACGCTCCATAACAGTAAAAAGCAGATTCATTTTGTCCTCTTGTAGTATATTCTTTCGGGGCGATTATGTTCACCAGGGGCAATATTGCCCCACACCGCTTAATGTTATAGCTAAAAAGCTGTTTTCTACATAATTATTATATCACAATCTTCCAATTAGGATGTATACAGCATTACATTTTTCCCTGAAAGTTTGTTTGAAAGGAATAATCCGGCTGAAAAGCGGGCTGATCAGTACCTTTTTCGAGCCATAGTAGAAAGGATGCCGAGTTCCTGACGGTATTTGGCAACCGTACGGCGGGAAATGTTGATGCCTTTATTCTTAAGAGCGGCGGCAATAGCTTCATCACTCAGCGGACGGGTGGAATCTTCGGCACCTACTATCTCCTCCACCATATGTTTGATACTGCGCGCAGAAATCTTCTGACTTCCGTAGCATGATCCTACCCCGGTACTGAAAAAGTATTTAAGTTCGAACAAACCTTGCGGCGTCTGAATGTACTTGTTGGTAGTAGCCCTGCTGACAGTAGACTCGTGAACCTCAACTAGTTCAGCGACCTGCCGCAGATTTAGGGGCTTCATATATTCTACTCCGTAGTCCAGGAAATCCCTCTGAATATCTACGATGCAACGAGATACTTTATACAGGGTCATGCGGCGCTGTTCGATACTGCGGATCAGCCATATGGCAGCACCCATCTTTTCCTCCAGGTACTTGCGGGCCTCCTGGTTAAAGGAATTGGGCTGGCGCAGAATACTCTCGTAAACGTTGTTGATAGAAAGGCGTGGGAAATTGATGTCATTCACTACGACTACATATTCACCATCTACCTTTTCAACAATTACATCCGGCACGATATACTTGATCTCATTGGCATCGCCATACTGCAGGCCGGGCCGGGGATCCAGGGTACGGATCAGATCACACATATCCTGTACCTGTTGCAGTGATATGTTCAGGTTAGTTGCTATCTTGTTGATCTTGCCAGCCGCCATATCACTCAGATAATGCTCAATAATAGCGCGGGCAATATCGTTTTCTTTACCATAATGGCGGAGCTGCAGCAGTAGGCATTCAGCCAGGTCACGTGCTCCTACCCCGTGGGGATGGAAGGTTTGAATCATTTCCAGAACTTCCTGGACCCGTGCTTCTGGGACATTTAGCTGCCGGGCTACTTCTGCCATCTCCCCTCCCAGATAGCCATTGCTGTCAATGCTGCCGATCAGGAAGCTGCCGATCTCCAGGTCGCTCTCGTTCTTACAAATCATATGGAGCTGGAACTCTAAGTGTTCATAGAGACTGGGCCGCCGAATGAGGAAGTTGTCAAAGGATTTTTCCTCAGCCTGTTCCCGGACATTTAGCCCAATGTCACGATCATGAAATAGTTCGAGCCATTCCTCGGTGCGACTCGAACTTTCTTCAGCTTCCATTCCCTTTTCAAGATCATTATTACTATCTTCAGCTTCCTTCTCATCTAAAAAAGGATTCTCTTCCATTTCTCGGTTGATATGCTCAGAAAGCTCAATGGTCGACATCTGCAGAATGGCTATAGCCTGGCGCAATTCAGGTGTCATCAGCAATTTTTGCTGTTGTTCCAGAAATATGTCGTGCGTCAGTTTCAAGCCATTCACCCCCTTTAACTCCGAGCCACATTTACCTGCTATGCAGAGTAATTCTATCTAACGGCTTCAGAAAATATTAGCTTATGGAATAACAATACTGCTCAAACAGTCTTTGGTGAACATAGGAAAAGTGCCAAGGCGGTCTTTAAACCAGCATTTTAACACCGTAGGAATTGGAACTCTCTATATAATATTCGTCCGATATGCTTATAATCCTTCCGGATAAGCTAAATTTAGCCCGGTAATAACCGTTATGAATGGTATATATTACGAGTCAACGCTATCCATCCATTCCTCTGCCAGTCGCTCCAGTTTGCGCATGCGGTAAGCTACTCCAGATTTACTCAATGGGACCTGCAACATCTCTCCCAGTTCCTGCAGGCTGTTGTCTGGGTATTCAATACGCAGCATCGCCAGTTCCCTCAGATTAGAAGGCAGGGATTCCATACCTCCCCGGGCGATCAGCGCTTCGATCAGATCAGTCTGGCGCAGTGATGCATCAATAGTCTTGGCGAGATTGGCAGTTTCGCAATTGACCTGACGGTTGACGTTATTACGCATGGATTTTATGATACGGACGTTTTCAAATTCGAGCAGTGCGTTGCTGGCCCCGACCACTCTCAGGAAATCAGCTATCTTTTCACTCTCTTTTATATACACCACAGTACTATTCTTGCGCTCAAAAACATGGGCATGCAGTTCAAAACGGGCCAGGAGCTTCTGAACTTCTGCTGCCAGGTGTTCATCATTGAAGGTTAATTCCAGATGATAATCACCCTCGGGCCGATTTACAAAACCGCGACTGAGAAAGGTTCCCCGCAGGTAAGCGCGCTTGCAGCAAGATTTCCCCAATAAGGAGGATGCAACCGGCTTCCCCAGCGCTCGCGGAAACGGCATTAGTTCTTGTTGTATCCATTCGTTTTCCGTATCGATATGGGCACTTACTTCATAAATATGGTTTTTGCCAAAATATTTTTTAGTTTCGCTGCTCACTGCCGCTTGCAGACCATACACATCTTTAAGCAACTTATATATCTTGCGGGCGGTCGCTGCGTTATCCGCTTGAACGATGAGATCGCTCCCATCCCCGGCTTCCACCCAGCGGGCGGAACTGGCGAGCAAAGCTGATAATTCCGCCTTACGACAGCAGTCCTTTTCCGGCATCACCCGGGTAAGTTCATATCTTACATCATTGGAAAAGCTCATATCCAGGCCTCATTCCCATTATCCGTGCAGGGTTTTCATTATCATGTAAGCCAGTTTCTCTGAGTCATGCCAGGCTACCCGATCATCAGACACCAGGTCACCTTCAATGACCTTGATGCCCATGGCCCCTATCTCATCCCGGGAACTTGAAACGGGAATTGCCTGTTCTTCCCGGTAACGGCTCAGACGCGGCTCATCAATAGCCCCGGTATTAACGATTACAAAATCTATTAATTGTTGGCCGATGTGTTCAACGATCACCCGGAGGTGATCGGCAGCATCGAAGCCATCGGTCTCACCCAGTTCGGTCATAATATTGCTGATATAGAAGGTAACTGCATTCGACCGGGCTATGGCATCGGCCACCCCATTGACCAACAGGTTGGGTATTATGCTGGTATACAGGCTGCCCGGCCCAATGATTATAGCATCGGCATCGGTTATCGCCTGCAGAGTCTCAGGAATGGGCAGGCACTCCGGGGTCAAAAACAGCTGCCTTATCCTGCTGTTATAGCGACGTATAGCGGTTTCACCATAAATGATGCTATTATCATCCATGCTGGCTCCCAGGGTGACATGTTCCAGAGTAGCTGGTAATACCCGGCCCCGTACCGCCAGGACCCGGCTTACTTCCCTGATGGCAGATACAAAATCACCGGTTATTTCGGTTAGAGCCACCAGCAGCAGATTACCCAGGTTATGCCCCTGCAGACTGCTCTCATGTCGGAAACGATGCTGAAATACCTTATCCATCAAGGTCTCGGTTTCGGCCAACGCCACCAGGCAGTTACGGATATCTCCGGGCGGCAGTACTCCCAGCTCTGCCCGCAGACGCCCGGAACTCCCGCCATCGTCGCTGACCGTTACTATGGCGGTCAGCTCTGAGGTATACTTTTTCAGGCCTTTCAAGAGAACTGACAGGCCGGTGCCTCCGCCTATCACCACTATCTTGGGCTCGCTATTAATCATAATTACTCTTTACTCCTCTACCCCGGACTTAGATATATCCCTATGCCTGATTATTACATAATAGCCCTCTTTTCTTAATTGATCCCCCACATAGTTGGCCAAAACCACCGAACGATGCTGTCCACCGGTGCAGCCAACAGAGATCGCCAGGTTGTTTTTACCCTCAGCGATATAATTGGGAATTAGAAATTTGAGGAGATTAAGAAAACGGCGGCTAAATGAACGAGTTACCGGGTTTTGGAGCACAAATTCCTTGACCTGCTGATCTTCTCCAGTCATATATCGCATTACCGGATCATAAAAAGGGTTGGACAAAAACCGGACATCCATCACCATATCGGAATCCATAGGTATACCTCGTTTATAACCAAAAGATACTATATGGATGATAAAGTCATTGTCGGGGTTTTCGCTGTATAGCCCCTGAAGTTTCTCCTTCAGCTGCCGGGGAGGTAGATTGGAGGTATCGATCACAACACTGGCCTGACCGCGCAGTTCTTCAAGTAAGTTGCGTTCAGCCCGTATCGATTCCAGCAGGTTGCCTTCGCCGCCCAGCGGATGCGGACGGCGTGATTCTTTAAAACGGCTGACCAGCACATCTTCAGCGGCTTCTAAAAATATTATTTGGTAATCAATTTGATTTACTCGCAGTTCGTGCAGAGAGGAGGACAGATCCTGAAAGAAACTGCCTCCGCGCACGTCGATCACCAGGGCTACCTTGTCCAGGCGACCTTCCGATTGCAGAGCCATCTCCACAAATTTGGGCAAGAGGGCTGGCGGCAGATTGTCAACACAATAATAACCTATATCTTCCATGCAATTGACTGCCTGCGTTTTGCCCGCTCCGGAGTAACCAGTGATAATGATGATACTCAGTGCTTGGCCCTTTTTCCCCACGTGTCATAACCTCCCCTACCCGGATAATTTGCTACCCGGTCCTTATCTATCCCCAGGGTTTCAATAACATACTCGCCATATGCAAGGGAGCCAACACTATCCTCAAAATGAGCATCGCTGTTGATGATGAAGCTGGCCCCTGCCCGGTCTGCCTCCATTATAGCAGATAGATCGGGGAAGTTATGACCGCAATTGATTTCGAAGAGGACATCATTTCGGGCACACGCCCGCCCTACCTCATATATATCCAGGGCAAAAAAAAGCCCGGGGTGGGAGATGATATCCAAATCCGGGTTCTGGTCGATAGCCGCCAGCACGGCCAGGGTGTTATGTTCGATAGCCTTGTCCCGCTGATAGCGTCCAAGATGACGAAGTGAATTCTGAACAAAAACACCCATGCCATCCTCCAATGAGGTCGGCAGGGTGTAGGGATGCAATCCGGCAATAAGCAAATCCAGTTTTTCGATAATTTCCCGGGGTATATCAAGGGTACCATGCATATCACGGATATTGGCTTCGGCTCCGATAAGCAGCCTGATACCCTCGGACTCGGGGTGAGTTGCCAGCTCCGCCTTGATTTTTAGATAATCGCTGACATCTCGCACTCCGATCACCGCAACCAGCGGGCCATGATCAGTTATGGCTATCTCCTTGAGACCCCGCGCCCGGGCTGCGTTGATAATATCCCCGACGCTCTGCCGCCCGTCACTGAACCGTGAATGTGTATGGTAATCTCCAAAAAACTGCATTGATTCACCTATAGACGCAGGCGGCTAAAGCCGCACGCTGGTAGAATGCTAAATTCTCAATTTTTAAATCTTATTTAAGGTATGCACCCTCCGGGTGCCTTGAAAATAGATAACGAAATGCGAAGCATTTCCTCACTAATTTAAATTTAAAAATTCATAATTCAAAATTTCGTAGCCCCGGTCTCCCCCTTAACACTTTGCTAATTCGGCTTTGAGATAGTCGATAACGGCTACCGGAGTGGGATCTATACCGTATTCATCGGCCAGGTATACACTTACATAGTCGCCCAAATAGGCCAGTGAGAAGAAACGGGCCAGATATGAAGCACCCCGGCTGCGAATATTTATGATGTCTTTCACCTGGTCTTTGATAACGGAACTCGTAATCTCTATACGCTTTTGGACTCGCTCATTATCCTGCGCATCCTGCAGAATGATTATGCTAGTTTGCGATAGTATGCCAGCCGGTGTTTCGAAACCTACCAGTTCATTATGGTTGAGCTCGGGAAAGATATTATAATAGGCTGGACATTTTGCGTTCTCATTGATTTGGGTTTTCCAGCGCAGCGCTACCGTCTCTGATATGCCTGCAGTTCCCCAGATTACTGGTATGCCGTTTTTCAGCCTGGCTGCTATGTCCCGGGCCTGGTTGGACGGTGCCGCTATACCTGGTTTAAATTCCTCGCGTAAGACCTTGAGCAAAGCGACCGTTTCTTCAAGTTCCGCTCTGACCCCCGAAAACAGCCCTATGCTTTCCAGGGCCAGTATCAGTGCGCCGAACAGATAACCCGTTGCCGCCCGCGGCATCAATCCCCCCGGTATCTGAACCAGGCCAAACCCGTCAGCGGCAGCCATCAAGGCCAACTCCCCGCCGCTGGTTATACACAAGATATTTGCCCCCCGCTCCCGAGCTTTGCAGTATGAACTGAGGGTCTCTTCGGTATTGCCGGAATAACTGGCCGCTACAAACAAGGTATCCTGGTTAACAAAGGCCGGTATATCATAGTCACGGTTAACCACTACCGGGATATTCAGCCGGCTGCTGGCATAGCTGCGGATTATATCACCGCCGATGGCCGAACCACCCAGTCCGGATATGACCAGGTTGCGATAATCGCTTTTATAGGTACTGCTTAAAGTAAACTCCAGTCCCAGGCTGTATTCGAATTGTTCAGGCAAACCATACAGGGCATCTGTCATGTCTTCAGAAATTAATTTTGTAGCCAAGGTTTTTCCTCCTCGGTAAATTTAATGGGGCATGGATCTTCAACTACTTATCTCTCTCCTGGAGTATAGCGGCCAGACAGCCATACAGACCTATATCACTGCCCAGTGAAGTAACCTCGATCTGCAGGCCCGCCCCATGCAGAGGGAATACCTCCTCCATCACTCTTTCCCGCAGCGATTTAAGCATGATATCCTGCAAACCTTGCATTACTCCCCCGCCCAGTACGACTATCTGCGGATTGAAGATATGCACCAGATTGGCTATACCATTGGAAAGATCCGTTATAACGCTGGCAATTATCCTCCCGGCTTCCTTTTGCCCGGCACGGGCGGCCATACCCACCTCATGTGCAGTAATAACCCCACTGGACTGATTCGCCCAATCGTTTCCCGCACCGCTCATGGTCAAGGCAGCCATTTTGGCTATCGCCGTGCCGGAAGCCTGAGCCTCCAGGCATCCCTGACGCCCGCAGAAACAATAGTAGCCATTCGGGTTGACCACCATATGACCGAATTCGCCAGCTCCGCCTCTGGTACCATGATATATTGTGCCGTCGGCGATAATTCCGCCGCCAATGCCGGTACTGACGGTAATATAAATCAGGTGATCATACTGGCAACCCTGACCAAAATAGTATTCACCCAGTGCCGCCAGATCAGTATCTTTGCCGACAATCACCTTTTGCCCCAGACGCTTTTCCAGCTCATGTTTCAATCTAACCTGCTGCCAGCCGAGATTGGGAGAATCCATAATCACACCGTGAGGATAAGTGATCGGCCCGGGGGCAGCACAGCTGAACCCCATAATCTTGCGGGCTCCACCAGCTTCAGCCATCAGTTCCATAACCGAATCAGCCATCTTGTCGATAATAACTGCTGGTGCCTGAGTACCAGCCTCGGTGGGAATTAGTCTCCGGCTTAGTATCTCCCCATCCAGTGTCATTAAACCGGTCAGTATCTTGGATCCGCCCAGATCAATACCTATTCCGAATTCCGGCATAATACCACCTCGTTTAAAAGGTAATTTAACCACAGATTTGCATAGATTCACCGAGTTAGTTTTAACGATATGCCATATTAATTATCACTTAACGAACACTTTTATTGTGTCGTAATCTGTCTATGCGTGGTTAATTCGTCCCTCTAAACCTCGATCAATTTATACTTCCGGCTACCCAGACCTATGGCTTCGGCGTGCTTCAGACCAGGTTCCCATTCGACTCCCGGGTGAACTGCCTTGAATTTATCCTGACCTGGCGGGAGATCAGCTATCAGGCAGCCCGGCAGAACCGGACGGCTGTTTACCAGGTCGCTGCAGGCCTGATCCAGGGCTACAGGATCCAACGAGGCCAACATGCCGATATCGGCGACGATCGCTGCATCATTATGGCTGTAACAATCGCATTCGGGACTGATATCAGTCAGGAAGTTGATATAGCCGATCTTGCCCTCTTTGCCTTGCACGACCCCCAGTGAGTATTCCGCCATCTTCTCCTGCATGGCGGCCGGAGTAGTCCGCCAATTAGGGGTAATGGCGTTAAAGGTGCAGGTAACGGCACATTCGCCGCACCCCCAGCACTTATTATCCAGTATATGTGCTTTTTGCCCTTTCTTATTCCCATTCCAGGGCTGCATCTCTATAGCTTCGGCCGGACACCATTTCGTGCATTTGGCACAGCCGGTGCACTGCGCATCTTTGACCACCGGCAGAACATCAGAATGCATCTGTTGTTTGCCACTGCGCGATCCCAGGCCCATACCCAGGTTTTTGATGGCGCCGCCAATCCCGGATAGTTCGTGACATTTAAAATGGGTCATACAGATTATGGCATCAGCATGTACTGCTGCACTGCCGATATTGACTTCTTTAAGATGCTTACCGGGAATGGGAACCTTGACATAGTCCTTACCGGTCAGGCCATCAGCAATGATTATGGGCGCCCCGCATACAGCATAGTCAAATCCGTTTATTATAGCACTCTCCAAATGGTCCACCGAATTGGAGCGTCCTCCCACGTACAGCGTATTAGCATCGGTCAGAAAGGGCTTCCCTCCGGCCTCTTTGATCAAATGCACCATTTTACGTACATAGGGCGGTCTGACATAAGCCAAGTTGCCCGGCTCACCGAAATGCAACTTGATGGCCACCAGATCCCCCGGCTCAATCAGACTCTTAAGTCCCATCTTGCCGGTTAGTTTTGCCATCTTCTCCAAAAGACCATAGCCCGCTTTACTGCGAAGATCAGTGAAGAATACCTTGGCTTCCATTATTTCATCCCTCCAATTTGAATATAAACAGATTGGGAACGATTTTTGACGCAGATTTGCGCAGATTCTTATGATTGACGCGGATTTTTATGTACAATGGCATTCGTAATATTATCTTTTCCCTCCAGTGAAGCAATTAAAATGGAATGGCAGGGGAAGATTGCTTCGCTGCGCTCGCAATGACACTTTGGGATTCCCGCGCACAACTTTAACTGCGAACGTTGAGTAAAAAACATTAACCATATAATCTGTGTTAATCTGTGTTAATCTGTGGCTAATTATTAACCCTGTTATAGTACATACTTGCGCAGGGCTTCCGCCACGCCGTGTTCGTCATTAGACTTTGTAATATAGTCAGCCACATCCTTTACCTCGGGTCTGGCATTGGCCATCGCCACACCGGTGCCCGCCCAAAGTATCATATCCAGATCATTATAACTGTCACCAATAGCGAGTACTTCCTCCTGCCGCACCCCATAGTGCTTGGCTACTACCTGCAGAGCCAGACCCTTGTTGGCTTCT
>Ga0209723_1002601_pt1 | contig 23847 bp, 15 predicted proteins | sample BiotimSIPDNA_2_FD_185750 | JGI IMG/M metagenome (GOLD analysis project Ga0209723, IMG submission 185750) | Anaerobic biogas reactor microbial communites from Washington, USA - Biogas_R2 time_0 SIP DNA (SPAdes) (version 2) | ecosystem: Engineered > Bioreactor > Anaerobic > Unclassified | place...
CTGATCCAGCGAAAGAAGACCCGTCCAAAAAATCACCTGCTGCAGCAATCGATGATCCATAATTCAGTACTCCGAGGTTGGGCAAAAACTCTACGGAGTACATCCCTCGCGGACCTTGATCCAGTGCTCAGCCTTCGCGAGGGAATTTTTTCGCGCCCATCAGGCAACTTGCGCAGATTCTGCCGGTTATCCCGCCCTGATCTCGCCCACGCTCAGTCGAAGTATCCCAAAAGGCAGGCATGGGCGCAACGCCATGCCCGGATCACGACGGGATTGAAACACAACGGCCGGGCGCATACCCTCTTCGCGCGAAGGTGGGCGCAACGCCATGCCCGGATCACGACGGGATTGAAACGCGTCCGTTATCGTAGTGGGCATGGTATGGGCACCTGACGGCGCAACGCCATGCCCGGATCACGACGGGATTGAAACGACCGGCGTTTGGGTACGCTTGCACATGGGCTACTCCTGGCGCAACGCCATGCCCGGATCACGACGGGATTGAAACTAGGCAATCCCCTTACCTTATCGGTCTCATGACATCGGCGCAACGCCATGCCCGGATCACGACGGGATTGAAACGTCCGACCAGACCGTCCGACCAGTCGGCCGACTGTCACTGTGGCGCAACGCCATGCCCGGATCACGACGGGATTGAAACGCCCGTCGTAGGCCAAAATTGTCTTCATCGATTCCCCTGGCGCAACGCCATGCCCGGATCACGACGGGATTGAAACGATTGCGTACCGAACACCCTTGGCGCGTCCGTCGTCGAAGGCGCAACGCCATGCCCGGATCACGACGGGATTGAAACGTCGCCAACGTCGTCTTCTTGTGTCGAGTCATAGAACCGGGGCGCAACGCCATGCCCGGATCACGACGGGATTGAAACGATCAAACATGTGGTTTCGGGCGTTGTTTTACACGCCCGTGGCGCAACGCCATGCCCGGATCACGACGGGATTGAAACTCTCAGCTCGGGCCTACCACGTTGACGTCCACGTCGGCGCAACGCCATGCCCGGATCACGACGGGATTGAAACAAACAGTGAAAGTGAAACACCTCCGTCCCCAGCAGCGGGCGCAACGCCATGCCCGGATCACGACGGGATTGAAACCTCGACATACCGCTCACGCAACGCTTCCTCGTCGCGGCGCAACGCCATGCCCGGATCACGACGGGATTGAAACCGTGGAGAACCTTTCTTTCTGAAAATCCCAAAATGGGGGCGCAACGCCATGCCCGGATCACGACGGGATTGAAACTGGGAATCGTCAGGCCAAGTGCCTTCCGTTCTCGCCACGGCGCAACGCCATGCCCGGATCACGACGGGATTGAAACCGGCTACAGTAGCGGCAGTTGGTGCCTCGCCAGGAATGGCGCAACGCCATGCCCGGATCACGACGGGATTGAAACGAAGCTAACGAGGGCAGTTTTACCGACTGCGTACGTCGGCGCAACGCCATGCCCGGATCACGACGGGATTGAAACAACGCTGGGACAGGCAAAGTGGCAAGGTGTCATTCAGAGGCGCAACGCCATGCCCGGATCACGACGGGATTGAAACGGTATCCCCCTTGTCCGTTGTTTGGGCAAAAAAGTGGGCGCAACGCCATGCCCGGATCACGACGGGATTGAAACACAGCTCGGCCCGGTTGTTCGCCCCCTGCTCCGCCGAAACGGCGCAACGCCATGCCCGGATCACGACGGGATTGAAACTCCGTGCCAGTAGTCTCGGATCACGCCGGCCAGGTTCCGGCGCAACGCCATGCCCGGATCACGACGGGATTGAAACTACTCCACGGAGGAGTAGACGAAAGTTTCGGTCCGGGGGCGCAACGCCATGCCCGGATCACGACGGGATTGAAACGGACGACGTGCGCAAGGTGGTGACGCAACTGACGGCGGCGCAACGCCATGCCCGGATCACGACGGGATTGAAACGTCGGCGCTGCGGTTGTCGGCGCTGCGGTTGTCGGCGGCGCAACGCCATGCCCGGATCACGACGGGATTGAAACAGGCCGACAGTTGGCAGCCGGGAAAACCGTCACGGTGGCGCAACGCCATGCCCGGATCACGACGGGATTGAAACGCCATAAACTAGTACTCCTTCGAAAGTGACCACTCGGGCGCAACGCCATGCCCGGATCACGACGGGATTGAAACAAACCACATGATGAATGATTTTGGTTCTTGTATTCCCATGGCGCAACGCCATGCCCGGATCACGACGGGATTGAAACGACGATCTCGCCGGCGATGGACATGTCGATGTCGCCGAATGGCGCAACGCCATGCCCGGATCACGACGGGATTGAAACCTTGGCGCGAACCTTCTTTCTCTTCTTCTTGACCGGAGGCGCAACGCCATGCCCGGATCACGACGGGATTGAAACGCAAACGCGCCGTGTTTCTTCCGGTCGTCGGTCACGTAGGCGCAACGCCATGCCCGGATCACGACGGGATTGAAACCTCGTTTCGCGAATTGTTCTAGCACGGTTCACTCCTTTGGCGCAACGCCATGCCCGGATCACGACGGGATTGAAACCATCAGGGCCGCCGTGTCACCACCGGTATCCGCCACCGCGGCGCAACGCCATGCCCGGATCACGACGGGATTGAAACGCCCTGACGCAAGGTCGCAACCTGCTCCGCGATCCCCTTGGCGCAACGCCATGCCCGGATCACGACGGGATTGAAACAAAGACCAGTTTCTCTTTCTTTCCGTCTCTTCTGTAGAGGCGCAACGCCATGCCCGGATCACGACGGGATTGAAACGTTTTGCACATAACTCTTCACCCGTTGGCCGCCCTAGGCGCAACGCCATGCCCGGATCACGACGGGATTGAAACGCGGGTCGAGGTTGAAGGTGCAGCGCTTCGCGAGCGCGGCGCAACGCCATGCCCGGATCACGACGGGATTGAAACCTGGCCCGCCCCGTATCGGAGAATATGATTGCCATTTGGGCGCAACGCCATGCCCGGATCACGACGGGATTGAAACGTATGATGTGTGTGCTTTTACCTCTGCTCTTACGCACTGGCGCAACGCCATGCCCGGATCACGACGGGATTGAAACCGGCGCGAACTCCTCGATCTGCCTGATGCTTACCGCCGGCGCAACGCCATGCCCGGATCACGACGGGATTGAAACAAATTCCCGCGGCGCCGATGCGCTCCAGCTCTTCGCGGCGCAACGCCATGCCCGGATCACGACGGGATTGAAACATGGTCGTTCCTTTATGCAAGAGGAATGATCGTATCTCTGGGGCGCAACGCCATGCCCGGATCACGACGGGATTGAAACCGTCTTGGCCACCGCAGTTCCCGCGAAGTTCCACGCCACGGGCGCAACGCCATGCCCGGATCACGACGGGATTGAAACCGTCGTCCCGCGGTTCTTCTTCAGGTGCAGGGCCGCTGGCGCAACGCCATGCCCGGATCACGACGGGATTGAAACTTTGCCGTCAACGATCTGCTCAGTGCTTCTGACCTTTGGCGCAACGCCATGCCCGGATCACGACGGGATTGAAACGATGATTTCCGTGTTCGACTGGGACAACCGGCAGCCGGGGCGCAACGCCATGCCCGGATCACGACGGGATTGAAACTCTCCTCGCTCTGACCGAACACGGTGTGCATGACCGGGCGCAACGCCATGCCCGGATCACGACGGGATTGAAACAAAAGGCTCAGGGTTAAACTTCACGCAAGCGATTTTTGGCGCAACGCCATGCCCGGATCACGACGGGATTGAAACTAGCGGCCGGGAGGAGCTTACCCTGTCCCGGCCGCGGGGCGCAACGCCATGCCCGGATCACGACGGGATTGAAACACCGCCCGAGGCGACAATGTGACCCGGCACGGTGGTGGGCGCAACGCCATGCCCGGATCACGACGGGATTGAAACTAGTGCAGACTGTCTTGCTCGCTCTATAGCTTCCTGGGCGCAACGCCATGCCCGGATCACGACGGGATTGAAACTCGTCGTCGTGTTGGCCGCCCACGTGCCACCGCTGCCGGGCGCAACGCCATGCCCGGATCACGACGGGATTGAAACACCGCAACCAGCATCTTCTTCGGGGTGAACACGTCGTGCGGCGCAACGCCATGCCCGGATCACGACGGGATTGAAACTAGATGACGATGGCTGCCAATGTCACAACTGCTCCGATGGGCGCAACGCCATGCCCGGATCACGACGGGATTGAAACGGGTTTCGGTTGCACAGGACATAGGGACTTCCTCCAAAGGCGCAACGCCATGCCCGGATCACGACGGGATTGAAACCTTCTCTTTCGAGTTAGGGCTTCTAGTCACTATAACCTAGGCGCAACGCCATGCCCGGATCACGACGGGATTGAAACTTTTTTGCATAAAAAGCTAATCTACAGCGGGAACCCAGGCGCAACGCCATGCCCGGATCACGACGGGATTGAAACCAACGTCTCCGGACCCCAGACAAAAATAATCTGGTCTGGCGCAACGCCATGCCCGGATCACGACGGGATTGAAACCGCAATGGCCAGTCTCCGCGCATCCTCGACTTCGGAACCGAGGCGCAACGCCATGCCCGGATCACGACGGGATTGAAACCCCAATCGTTTTTGGCCTTTGCAAACGCCTGTGCTGCTGGGCGCAACGCCATGCCCGGATCACGACGGGATTGAAACATAGTCCATCACTGCGTCCCTCCGTGCGCTCGGATCAGGGGCGCAACGCCATGCCCGGATCACGACGGGATTGAAACTTCCAGCCATCACTTCTCCGGTCTTCGCATCGTGACCGGCGCAACGCCATGCCCGGATCACGACGGGATTGAAACAAGGATTACTGCGCCGTCACGACCATGTGGATCAGGGGCGCAACGCCATGCCCGGATCACGACGGGATTGAAACCACCTCGCTGTAGCCCGTTCCGACACTCCCGTGCCTGTGGCGCAACGCCATGCCCGGATCACGACGGGATTGAAACAGCGTTCCGGAGACTCCGATCAGGATTCCTCCCACAGCGGGCGCAACGCCCTGCCCGGATCACGACGGGATTGAAACCGGCTGTTGAGCAACGACCGGTAAAGGCCGCGATGTTGGCGCAACGCCCTGCCCGGATCACGACGGGACGGAAGCGTGGGAGAATTTCTTTATTTGAGATTTCCGATTTGACGCGCAACGCGCCCCGGATCACGACGGGATGGAAAGCGAGTGCTGCGGCGGGCGCGTCAGAGTTGTGCGGCCAGCCATTCGAGCTGGTCCTGCAACGTTTTTTCCAGTTGGGTGCGGGACGAGAAGGCGTTCTTGGCGCTTTCACGGGTGGCTTTGCCGGCGTGGGCCACGGCGTTGCGGAGGGCCGTGATTTCCCGCACCCGCGTTGCCTCCAGCGTGTTGCCCGTGTCGGCTTCGTGCTTGCGGACGGCTTCCACCAGGAGAATGGCGCAGCGGATGAAGTCGTGTTCGCGCAGCGCGGAGCGGGCTACGGCCAGGATTCCCCGCGCGTTGCGGTGGCAGCCGGCGATTTCCTCCAGAATCTGGTCGATCACCTGGGCCGTCAGTCCCAGAATCGGGTCCGGGGCGGCTTGCGCCAGCAAGCTGCGGCAGCGGCCGGCAGCCTCGCCGGCCTGATGAACCCGATTGGCGCTCAAAAGGAAAGCGGTGCTGGAAAGCTCCTTCTGCAAGTCGGGGTCCCGGATGACGCGGGGCAGCACCCGCAGCGAACCGCCGGTGCGCAGTTGCCGTAGGCTGGTGGCCCACTCCAGCAGGTCCAGCAGCCAGCGCAGCGAGATGACGGGCACCGGGTCCGGATCGTGCCGCATGTGGTTGGCGCCGTGCAGGATGTCCTCGATGTGCGCGCCGCGCAATTGGGTCAGTAGAAATGCGGCCCCCAACGCGAGCATCGGCTGATGCCGGTACGGGCCGCGTCCCAGAAACCCGATCAACGTGGTGGTTGTCACGGTGGTAACCTGCGAAATACCGCGGAATTCCGCCGGCTTGCCCGGCGGATGGTTCGGTTTCGCACTACAGGCACGATGCTCGCAGCATCGCAGAATCCCGCCGGGCACAGCCGGTGGGAGGTAGTGGGAAGCCGAATGATCCGCCGGGCAAGCCGGCGGGATTGCTGGGGGCAAGCCGGCGGGAGGTAGTGGGAAGCCGAATGATCCGCCGGGCAAGCCGGCGGGATTGCTGGGGGCAAGCCGGCGGGAGGTAGTGGGAAGCCGAACGATCCGCCGGGCAAGCCGGCGGGATTGCTGGGGGGCAAGCCGGCGGGAGGTAGTGGGAAGCCGAACGATCCGCCGGGCAAGCCGGCGGGATTGCTGGGGGCAAGCCGGCGGGAGGTAGTGGGAAGCCGAACGAGCCGCCGGGCAAGCCGGCGGGATTGCTGGGGGGCAAGCCGGCGGGAGGTAGTGGGAAGCCGAACGATCCGCCGGGCAAGCCGGCGGGATTGCTGGGGGCAAGCCGGCGGGAGGTAGTGGGAAGCCGAATGATCCGCCGGGCAAGCCGGCGGGATTGCTGGGGGCAAGCCGGCGGAGGTAGTGGGAAGCCGAATGATCCGCCGGGCAAGCCGGCGGGATTGCTGGGGGGCGGGCCGGCGGAGGTAGTGGGAAGCCGAATGATCCGCCGGGCAAGCCGGCGGGATTGCTGGGGGGCGGGCCGGCGGAGGTAGTGGGAAGCCGAACGATCCGCCGGGCAAGCCGGCGGGATTGCTGGGGGGCGGGCCAGCGGAGGTAGTGGGAAGCCGAATGATCCGCCGGGCAAGCCGGCGGGATTGCTGGAAGCAAGCCGGCGGGATTGCTGGGGGCAAGCCGGCGGGGGTAGTGGGAAGCCGAATGATCCGCCGGGCAAGCCGGCGGGATTGCTGGGGGCAAGCCGGCGGGGGTAGTGGGAAGCCGAACGATCCGCCGGGCAAGCCGGCGGGATTGCTGGGGGGGCGCAATCGTTGTCATCGGCGGCGGTCTCGGACGTATTGGATTGTGGAGGCCGAAGGGACGAGGTTCCCGGCGGACTGGCGACTTCACATTTTTTCGATGGGGAAAGCTCCGATGACACTACACAGAATTGCGACGGTGGCCGGTGGGGCAGTGGTGGTGCTGGGACTGATGGGGACGGGCCTGTGGTCGTACCTGCAAACGGCCGGGCAGCGGGCGGTGGCGACGGTGAAAGAAAACGTGCCGATCGACTTCGAGATCGACCGGGCACGGCGGATGGTGGGCAACCTGGTGCCGGAAATCCGCCGGACGATGCAGATCATCGCTCAGGAGGAAGTGGAAGCCGAACGGCTGGCCGCCCAGGTGCAGCAGGCGGAACGGAAGCTGGCCCAGGACCGGCAATTGGTCCTGACGCTGAAAACGGATCTGGAGGCGGCTCGGCCCAAGTACGAATACGGCGGAAAAACGTACACACCGCAACAGCTGCGGCAGGATTTGGCGGCCAAGTTTGCCCGCTATCAGGTGGCCGACGAGAACGTCAAGACGCTGGGCGGAATGCTGCAGGCACGCGAGCAGCGGCTGGCGGCCACACGCCAGAAACTGGACACGATGGTTGCCACCAAGCAGCAACTGGAAATCCAGGTCGAACACTTGCAAGTCCGGCTGCGACAGATCGAGATCGCGCAAGCGGCGGGCGACGCGCGGTTGGACGCCACGCAGGTCAGCGAGGCCCGGACGTTGATCGACGAAATCCAAACACGGCTGGAGGTCGCCGAACGCGTCTTGCACGCCGAGGCGGCGCAGGCCGGCGAGATCGCTATCGAGCCGCCCGCGGTGGACATCGTCCAACAGGTGCAGGCGTACTTCGGGCACGGGAGCCGGGCCGAGTAGGGCGGGTGACGCAGCAGGGCACGGCCAACCGGATCAGGCCGTGCCACGCGGGGGACGTGAACTCAGACACAGGACGCAGACTCATGAAAAGCAGCTGGACGGTCATCGGGCTGAACCTGATCGCTTTGACGCTGGCCGGCACGGGGTGTTCGGCCAGGGGCCGCTCGGCGGGCAGCGACGCCCACCACACGCCGTTGGCGGCGCCGGCAGCGTACGCGGCCGTCGCGCCGGCCGGACTGTCGGCGGACGGTCCGGACACGCCGTCGGTGCTGCCTGGGTTGCACGAATGCCTGACCACGCCGGAGGGGCTGCGGCGCAAGCTGGTGACGACCCAGCCGGGACTCCGCTGCCTGGAAGCCGTCGACGGCGACCGGCTGGTGGGCGGCGAACTGCCCCTGTTCCAGGAGTTGTTCGTTTTGGACGTGCGGCCTTCGGCCAAGGGCTTGACCCATTTCCTGGTCAGCCGGTCGCCTCGCAAAACGCACCAACTGGGTTTTCTCGGGGCCGACAGCGTGGCTGAGTGGAACACGCGTCTGGGCTATCGGCCGATCGCTCCCGTGCTGTTCTACCCGGAGCAGAACCAGGCGGAGGAACTGGCGCAGACGGGCCAAGGCGGCGGGAACCCGGTGGGCCGCGCCGCTCCGGACAGCGACCGCAAGTACCTGCCGTGGCCGGTGGTGGGCAGCCACACGGTGACCAACAGGCTGGGCCAGGTGGTGGAAGTGGCGTTGTTGAACTTCCTGGGCGAGCGGCGCGTGGGCGACGACGGGGGTACGACGGCGGTGAGCCTGACGCGCTACAGCCAGACGCAGAAAAAGGCGATTACCCAGGCGGTCGGCGTGATCGGCCTGGCGTTTTGTGTGGACAACACGGCTTCGACCGATCCGTTCGTGCCGCAGATCGTCCGGTTTATCGTGGACACGAGCCGCGGCGTGGCCGAGCAGCGGCCGGAGCTGAAATTGAACCTGACGCTGTACCGCGACCAGATCCCGGGCCTGATGTGGGGCAAGTCGGTGACCAAAACCTTTTGGGACGGCGTGCCTCAGCCGATCGCGCCGTTTCTGGAGGCTGTGCAGCCGATCACCGCGCCGAGGGTGTCTTCGGAGGACTTCCCGGAGTGTTCGTACCAGGGCTTGCTGGAGACGCTGACGGCGACAAAGTGGGAGGAATTGAGCCACAAGGTCGTGGTCTGGATTTCGGACAACAGCGCGCATCCTGCGGGCAGTTCAAAAAACCCGCACGTGGCCCCGGCGGACATCACGCGTGCGGCGCGAGCCAAGGGCGTGGCGATCCACGCGGTGGCCATCCGCGGGGGCGGCGGCGACGACGAACAGCGGCGGCATTACAGCCAGTGCCGCGAGGTAGCCGAGGCCACGGGCGGCAACGTGTACGGACTGGCCGATGCCGGACGGTTGGCGGCCCAGATTGCCCAGGTGGTCCAGAGGGAGCACGCCGTGGTGCGGAAGAACCGCGACGAGTTGCAGCAGATTGCCGGCGGCCGGATGACGGTGCAGCAATACTTGGCGAGCACCGATCACCAGGAGTTGCGGCGGCGCTACCAATTCGTGCGGCTGCTGCAATCGGCCGGCCTGGACCTGGAGGGGTTCGCGCCCGATCAACCGACGTTTGCCCAAGGGTGGGCGCCGTCGCAGTTGCCGGGGGGGCCGCCGCTGTTCGAGCGGATGGTGTACGTCAGCCGGGTGGAACTGGACGTTCTGCTGTCCGAACTGAACGACCTGGTCGCGCTGCTGCGGCACGACAGCACGCAGGGCGTGTTGGACGTGTTCGCAACGGGCCTGGGCGCCCGCGTGGGCGACCAGTCGTTCTTTTCCAACCGGCGCGACGGGGACATCCCGTTCGACGTGTTCATGGCGGCCCGCGGCATCCCGTTGCGGACGGGGATCACGATGAAGAGCCGCGACGAGCTGTTGGGGATGAGTGCGGAGGAAAAGCTGCTGCTGAAGGCGCGTCTGATCAACGAGGTGATTCCGCATCTGACCAATGCCCGCAGCAGTTCGGCGTTCACGTTGACGGGGGATTTCGATTTCGGCTGGATTCCGGAACACGTGTTGCCTTGAAAGGTGGTGAGATGATCGTTGCATCGCTGGTGGCGATTGGGATGGCGTTGTGGTTCGTGACGCTGGTGCTGGAGCAAGTCTTCCTGGCGGGCGAGCCGGAGCCGAGCGGCCGGCGTGCGGGCGGGCCCTCGCCGGCACCGCGTCTGCGGGCGGCGGGCGGCTCCGCGCCGGCGCGGCGCGTCCCGCTGTACCGGATCGAGAATGTGACGAAGACCTACGGTCACGGCGGCACGGTGGTGCGGGCCCTCCGCGGCGTGGACTTGGAGATCGGCGACGGCGTGACGGCCGTCACGGGTCCCAACGGCAGCGGCAAGAGCACGCTGCTGACCCTGCTGGGGGCGCTGGATGTGCCGACCAGCGGCCGGATCTTCTACCGTGGCGAGCCGATGCCGTTTGCGGATCGCCGGGCGATGAACCGCTTTCGCAGCCGGATCCCCGCCTGGATCATGCAGGACACGAATCTGTTTGCGGACCAGAGTGCCGTGGAGAACGTGGCCTTTGCACTCACGCGGTTCGGCGAGCGGCACCGGACGGCGTTGGCGGCGGCGCGGGAGGTCTTGCAATCGCTGGGCATCGACGGCCGGTCGGCGTCCCGGCTGCCCTCGCAATTGAGCGGCGGCCAGCGGCAACGGGTGGCGATCGCCCGGGCGCTGCTGGCCCACCAATGCGGCGGCGCGGAGGTGATCCTGGCGGACGAGCCGACGGCCAGCGTAGATTCGGCGGACGCGGAACGGGTCTTTTGTACGCTGCTGGACCTGGCCCACGAGCAGGATGCGCCGGTGATCGTGGTCACCCACAACCCGGCCCTGGCCCGGCTGGCCGACCGGTTGTTGGTCTGCGAACACGGGACGTTCCGCGAAGACGAGGTGGCCGCGGGCGGCCCCGAGGACGCCCTGACCGGCTCGGAGAACTCGGCGGACATCCAGCTCGCGTCCGCCGAATCCACCTGGATTTACGCGGCGTCCTTCACCCCGGCCCGCGGTGTGGCGTCAGCCCACGGAATCTCTTCACCGTAGACCGCTCGCTCCGCGAATGGAAGAACCACTCGCGGAGCGAGCGGTCTACGGTGGGCGCAGGCCCGGACTTTGCCAAGGGAGAGACGATGAACAGCAACCATCGGAACCAGTCTGTCGTTCGCCGTCTGGCGAACATCGTGCGTTCGATTCCCAACAAGTTGTGGCAGCACAAGGTCGTGACGGCGATTCGGGTGCTCGTGGGGGCCCTGACCTTCGCGACCACGGTGTTTGCAGGCTACTACGGGTACACGTCCTGGAAGCATCAGCAACAGGTCGTGGCCGAGGCGGACCTGCGGCGGGTGGAGGCCGAGGTCTTGCACTACAACGATGTGTCCCAACGATGGACGGAGGCCAAGGTCGCGGACGTCTCGAAATCGCGGTTGGTCGACTTCGGGTACGTCCGCCAGGAAGTGACGGTGCAAGTGACGTTGGCCGGCGACAAGTTCCAGCACGTCTCGCTGGCAGGCGTGATCGGCCGCGAACCCGAACTGCAAGGGGCGGGACTGATGTGGGGAAAGCCGGTCGGGCGGAAGTCCGAGGCGGCCGTCCTGCTGCCGCGGCGGTTCTTCGAGCGACTGGGCGGCCGGTGGGACGCGGCGGGGCGACCCCAACCGCAAACCGCTTCGCTGGTCGTGACGCGGGTCAAGGACGGCGTGCCGCAGACGCAGCGGTTCCAGATGCGGATCGCGGGGCTGCTGAAACGGGACACGGGCAAGGTCTACGCTCCGCTCGAGCTGGCGATCCACTTGGACCGCTGGCAAACGCACAAATCCGACTCGCCACTGGGCGACTCGCCGGATTCTCTCGAGCGTCTGCTGAGCTACGACTGGGTGGACGCCTACGTGCCTGTGGGCCTGGCCGCCAAGGTCGCCGAGGAAGAAGCCGGCTTCGGCGTGCTGGCGGAACGGATTGGCGAGGTCGAGTTGTTGTGTCCCCAGGGCGAGATCTGGGCGGCCGTGGTTCCGCAGGCCGCCGAGAAAGACACCGCAATCTTGCCGGACCACTCGCTGCCCCCGGAATTGAGTCAAGAGCTGTGGCCCGTCTGGCAGTTCCGGCAAGAGGCAGAGGGACGCCAAGTGACTTATGCGGCACTCCGAGAGAACGACCCGCGGTGGAAATCGGCCCCGCAAGGCGTGGCTCCGGAATTCGGCGAGTTGCTGGCCATCGAGCGGAGCCGCGCCTCGCAGGGCGAGTTGCTGGGACAGCGCGGGAAGTGGCGCCGATTGGCTGCACCGTTGCCGGACGTTCCAAGGGCGGACGTCTATGGCACGGAGCGCACGCTGCAATGGTTACGATTCGAGTCGCAGCATTCCGCGGCGGTGAGGAAACAAACTCGGATCGACATCGACAGCTACGAGGCAGCGGCGACGCTGCACAAGCTGCGTCCAGGACTGGTCCACTCCGATGAATGGCTGGCCTGGTCGATGTACGAAATCGAGACGCCGCCGACGCCGCCGACGCCGCCGGCGTCGCCCGACGCCGCCGGACAACCGTTGGCCTGCGGGGAACCACGAGCGGACTCGACCCTATCTGCCTCGGCCAGCACGTCCACGCCGGACTTGCCCGAGATCGTCGAGCGGCTCCAGCAGCAATGCCCCGAGGGCAACTGCGGGATCGTGCAGCGAGGCGTGGTGGAAGTCCTCCCGGTCGCCGTCCGGCCGCCAGGGGATCGCGGCAAGGCCGCTCTTGCGTGTGTGCGCCGCCTGACGCGAGTCCGGTTTGTGCCTGCAGGGTTCTTCGATCGCCTGGCGGGCTCGTCGGCGTGGCATCACTTCCACCGCGAGGAACTCCCCTGCGTCGTGGTGAGCGATGGCAAGAACGAGATCAACCTGGCAACGGCGCGACTTGACGGTCGTCTCTTGCGTCCACTGGCCACGATCGCCTGGTCCCAAAGCGAAGTTTGGTTTCCCGAAGACCTTGCCACCACGGTGCCGGCAGAGGCAACGGGCGTGGGCTTTGTGGTCTGGAGCGAATGGCCCCACATGGCGGCCCTGAACGCGGCCGTCGAACACCTGCCAACGACCATGGTGGCACGGCGTCTGTTTGACAGGATGCCGCGGCAATTTTGGATCACCCAAGACTCGCCGGAATGCGACTGGAAATCCCTCCTGAAGGAATCGCAACTCGATCCCAGCCGAGTCCGGGTTTCTCCATTGCTTTCGCTGCCTGTCCGCCTGCAGCACGAGGGGCGACGGCTGGCCGAACGAATCGTCGCCGTTGCCGAGGCGACAGATTTCGCGGAGGAGAACCGCTTCGTCAGGCTCCGCCACTGCCCCGCCGACGTCGCGACGGTGTCGATCGCTGTCGGCGGCAAGCAGGTCGAGTTGGTGTTGCGGCAAGATCCAAACGTGTTGGCAGGGGACGCCTGCGTCTCGATGAATCTGTTTGAACGGCTGGCTTTTGAGTGTGACGCGGCGAAAGGTTCCTTGCCGAGTCTGGGGCGATCCGTGCCGATGGTCTGTTTGCCCGACGTTCACGCTCTTCGGCAGATGCAACGCCGGCTGGGAGAACAGGGCCTCCGCTTGGAACTGACCGAAGGCGTCCCTCCGACGCGACTACTGAGATACGCCGTGCGCGTCAAGGGACCGCAGGGCGAACCGTTGCCTGTTCCGCCGACCAAAGCCGGCGAGTTGGTTATGGCCCGGCCGACGTTCCAGGCCGTCTTTCCCCGGATTGGCGTGACGGCGCTGCTGGACGGCAAGCCGATCCAGATGGCTTCGGCCAGCGGCGGCGACGATCCGCGTTGGTTCGAGTTTCCACTGCTGGCAGGCCGGCCGGTCGAGGGTGGAGCCAAGCAGGGCGAGATCTGCTTGCCCGCGAAATTGGCGGAACGTCAGTTTCCCGGCTTGTCGCCCGAGGACATTGTGGGCCGGACGGTCCGCTTGACGTTGAACCGGCAGGACGACATGCAGCGGGTGGACGCGAGCGTCCGCTTGCTGCTGAACGTGGTGGCCGTCAGCGGTTCGGAACAGTGTCTCGCGTCGCTCGAAAGCGTGACGGCCTGGCGGCTGTGGCAAGAAGGTAAACTGGTTCACGACAGCGCGACCGGTCAATTCCGTACCCCGGCTGAAGTTTACGACCAGCGGGGCTTCATTTCCGCCGTGTTCTACGCCTCGTCCGACCGTGCCGTCCGGCCCCTGGTCGAACACTTGGAATCGCTCGGCTGCGATGTCCAGCATCGCCTGGACGACCAGGAGGGACTGGGGCGGCTGGCAATTGCCTTGGCCACGCTGGTGGTCTTGTTCGTCTCCGGCTCGATCCTCAACGCCAGTGCCAATTCGGGCGCGGTCAGCTGGATGGATCTGGCGACGAAGTTCAAAGAAATCGGCATCAAGATGGCGTACGGCGTCACGCGGGGGGACATCGCGTTTGCCTATGTCGCCGAGGGATTCATCGTGGGGACGATGGCGTGTACAGCGGGTACGATGCTGGTGGTCGTCGCGGACCCGCTCCTGCGCGACTTGGTCGCTCGCACGATTGGCTTGGGTGCGGACTTCTTCCTGCTGCCCGTGTTCGCTTTGGCCGTTGGGTGGCTGTACGCGCTGGCGGCTGCCGTCGTCGTCGGCTTCAACGTGCTGGGAACGCTGTTGCCGACCTGGCTCGCACTGCGGAAATCGCCCGTGGAATTGTTGCGATGAGAGTCCCAACCAGACAGAAATGGAGCGTGCGATGAAGCGGACAGACTTCCCCAAGTACGAAGGTCCGGACTCGCGCCAAGAGCGGCCGGCGGCAGAGCGGCGCCGTTGGGTCCGCGGGCTCGCGATCGCAGGGTTGGGCGGCTTCACGATCGGCTTGCTGGCCGCAGGTCAAGTCGGCCGACTGGCCGACACGATCGGAACCCCGTGGCGGCAACCCGCCCGTCACACGGCCGGCGCGCCAGACGCCGGCCTGACGCCGCACCTGGTCGAGCAGTACCGTCAGGAGTTGATCCGGCTGACACAAACCCGCGGCGAGGAGGCCGCGGTTCAGCGAGAAAAGCAGTTGACGCTGCAAATCCTGAAGGCGCGCGGCGTAAACCGCGACGCGCCATCGTTTGGGCGGTTGGAGCGTGAAGTCTGCGCCCTGCAAGCCAAGCTTGCGGGCACCGACGATCGCCTGGCTCGCCTGCGTGAACAACTCGCCAAACTGACCGCCGTAAAGTCTGCTGCCGAACATCAGGAAGGCGGACTCGATGTGCAAACAGAGATCGAAGCTCGACGCGTCGTCCTGGAATATGACGCGGGAATGCCGACGGAGTGATCTCCCCTGCGGCGGGAACTCCAAAAGCAGCGATCGTCGTCATCTCTTCCATAAAGAACACCGCCGCCCGGCCGCCGCTGAGGCTGTAGGCGGTTGTGGCGGAGCAGAAAGCGGGACATTAGGGATAAGAGCATCCATTTCAGTGCCGGACTGGTTGAAGTCCGATTCGGTGGGGGGTAGGCTACGGCATCGCGTGCTTGGCGGTCTTGCGAACCGCAGGGCCGAGATTGGGCCGAGAGCCACGAGTGTTTGCGTGTCTCTTTGCACTCGGTGGCCATCGGCTTGGCCCGTTGAAAGAGAGACGCCCATGTCACCGCCCGATGTTCCGTCTGTCAGCGGTTGCAATGCCGTCGGTGAGCCGCGGACGCCAGCCGCTTGCATCGAGATTCCCGCGCCGGGGCAGATTGCTCGGGTCCGGCAGCGACTGTATCTGGTCGAGGAAACGGTCGCCGCTCCGAAGCCGGGCGACAGCACGCTGGTTCGGCTGTCGTGCGTGGACGATGACAACCAAGGGCAGCCGCTTCAAGTGCTGTGGGAACGCGAGATCGACGGGGAAATCGTCACGGGGGAGGCGTGGGAGGCGGTGGCCAAGCGGGGGTTCGATCCGCCCCGGCTGTTCGCGGCCTACCTGAACACGCTGAAATGGAATTGCGTGACGGCGACGGACCCCAAGCTGTTCCAGTCGCCATTCCGGGCAGGGATCAAGCTCGATGCCTATCAACTGGAGCCGCTCCGCAAGGCCCTGCTGCTGCCCCGCGTCAATCTGTTCATCGCCGACGACGTCGGGTTGGGCAAGACGATCGAAACCGGGCTGATCGAACGCGAATTGCTGCTGCGCAAGAAAGTGCGGGAGATCATCGTCTCGGCACCGCCTTCCATGCTGCTGCAATGGCAGGAGGAAATGGAGAACCGTTTCGGGCTGACCTTCGAGATCCTGGACAAGGAATACGTCGCCCGCGTCCGGCGGGAACGGGGCTACGGCGTGAATCCCTGGACGACGCATACCCGCTTCCTGATCTCGCATCGGCTGCTGATCGACGAGGCGTACACCGGCCCGCTGCTCGATTGGCTGGGGGATTTTCGCAGCGGCACGCTGCTGATCCTGGACGAAGCCCACCATGCGGCCCCGGCGAGTGGCCAGAAATACGCCATCGACTCGCAGATTACGCGGGCCGTCCGGGAACTGGCCCCGCGGTTCGAGCATCGCCTGTTCCTGTCGGCCACGCCGCACAACGGCCACTCGAACAGCTTCTCCGCCTTGCTGGAAATCCTTGACCCGCAGCGGTTCTGCCGGGGTGTGCCGGTCAATACCAAGATGCTGGAGGCCGTGATGGTCCGCCGGCTGAAGGAGGATGTCCGCAAGATCGGCTATGCTTTTCCGCATCGCGAGGTCGTCCAGTTGGACATTGACGGCCTGCCGGCCGATGCCCCCGAACTCCGGCTGTCCGCGCTGCTGGACCAATACAGACGCATGCGGGAAGAGCGGTTGAAGGGCGAGACCAAGCGGAAACAGGCCGCCGCGGGATTGCTGATCACCGGTCTGCAGCAACGGTTGCTGTCGTCAATCGAAGCGTTTGCCCGCACGCTGCGCGTCCATCGCCGCACGGTCCAGCGGCAGTGGGACGAGGCCCGCGCCGAAGCTGCTGCCCAACCGGCCAGCAAGGCCCCTCGTCCGGCCTTGCTTCCGGGGCTCGCCGAGGTATTGGCGGCAGAAACCACCGCCGGGGATCGGTTCCTCGTCGGGGGACCGAGCGATTCGTCCGCTTCGCAATCGTCGGTCTCTCGGTCGGCGCGCCTGGATCTCCTGCCCGGTGCCGTGGGTGCCGATGACGACCGGGCCACCCTGTCCGAAGACCAACTACAGGCGGAGGAAGACGCCCAGTTCGAGGCCGTCTCGGCGGCCACCGTCGGCCCGTTGACCGATGCGGAGGACAAGATTCGGTTCGCACGCGAAAAGAAGCTGCTGGACGAAATGACGGAGATTGCCGAAGCGGCGCGAAGCTTGCCCGACGCGCGGGTTCGCCGGCTGATTAAGTGGATTCGCGAGAACATGTGTCCCAATTTGCCGGAACCCGGCAAACCACGCTCGTCCGCGCCGGCCGAATGGAACGACATCCGCGTGATTTTCTTCACGGAGTACGACGACACCAAGACCTATCTCAATCAGCAGCTGTCTCCATTGATCGAGGGCACCGATCGCGGCCCCGAGCGAATTGCGATCTACCACGGCCCCACGCCGCCGGCGCAGCGCAAGGAAATCCAGCGGGCCTTCCAGGCGGACCCCGCCAAGCATCCCGTCCGCATCTTGATCGCCACCGATGCGGCCCGTGAAGGCTTGAACCTCCAGGCCCACTGCTGGAACCTGTTCCATTTCGACGTGCCCTGGAACCCCAGCCGCATGGAGCAACGCAATGGCCGTATCGACCGCAAGCTCCAAGAGGCGGACACGGTCTACTGCCACTACTTCGTCTACCAGCAGCGGCCGGAAGATCGGATTCTCCGCGTCCTGGTCCGCAAGACGGAAACGATCCGAGAGGAACTCGGCAGCCTGTCCGAGGTCATCGACGCCCGTTTGGCCGACGCGCTGAAGCTGGGCATCCGCCGCGACCGGATTGACGCCCTGGAGCGCGACATCGAATCCGCCGACCTGGACCCCGAAACGCGGAGCACCGTGGACGCGGAACTGGAGGCGGCCCGTGAACGAGATGAGCAACTGCGCAAGCAGATCGACCACCTTCGCACACGCCTGGAGGACTCAAAGAAGAGCGTCGGCCTGGACGAGGCCCATTTCCGCTCGACCATCTCTTGTGCCCTGGAACTGCTGGGGGCGGAGCCGCTGAAGGCGGTCGAAGAGACCGATGCGAAAACGGGGACAGGCACCGATCGTCCTGATCGGAGCCAGTCCCCGTTTTCGCCGCCGCGCTGGGCGTTCCCCGCGATCGACCAGCGGGAAGGCGCTGACCCAACGTGGTCCGAAACGATGGACACCCTGCGGGCGCCCAGGGAGCGCGAGCAGAAATTCTGGGAGTGGCGCCGCACGTCGCCCATCCGCCCCGTCGTTTTCGAGGATACCGGTAAAATAGACGAGAACGTCGTCCACCTGCACCTGGAGCAGCGCGCGGTTCAGCGGTTGCTCGGCCGGTTCATCGCGCAAGGGTTTGTGTATAACGACTTGTCGCGGGCGTGTCTGGCTCAGACATCCGACGCCATCCCCCGCGTCATCCTGCTGGGGCGGCTTTGCCTGTACGGGCCGGGCGCCGCGCGGTTGCACGAGCAGTTGATTTTTGTCACGGCTCGCTGGAGCGACCCAAAGGTGCGCAAGGGTGCCTTGAGTCCTTACGAGCGAGAGACGGAGATCAAGACGATCGGCCTACTGGAAGAGGCGATTCTGCTCAAGACTGGCGGCACCGTTACGGACGTGGTGCTTAACCAGCTTCAGGCATCGGCACCGCGTGACGTTCAGGAGCTGTTGCCGCACTTGACGGCTCGCGGCGAAGACTTCGCCGGTGATGCCGAGAAGAAACTTCGCGAGCGGGGCCAGGCCGAAGCCAAGGCCATGCGGGAGATCCTGGAAACGCAGAAGAAACACATCATGGCGACGGTCGCCAAGCACGAAAAAGAGGACACCCGACAGCGGTTGTTGGGCTTCGCCGAAGATGAACTCCGGCAGTTGGAAGCGAATAAGCGTTACTGGGCCACACGGCTCACGAGCCTGGAAAGGGAACTTGAAACCGAACCGGACCGGATTCGTGGCGTGTATCAGGTCAAGGCCCAACGAATCGAGCCGGTCGGCTTGGTGTACCTCTGGCCGGTGACGGGATAGGCAGTGGTCAGTGGTCAGTTGTCAGTTGTCAGTTGTCAGTGGGCCGTGGGCCGTGGGGAGTGACTGGTCATTTGGAGGGGGCGATGGCGAAGAGCAATTTTGAGAACTTACGCGTCTACCAGTTGGCGGAGAATTTGGCGGACGAGATTTGGGACGTGGTTGAGCCGTGGAAGAATTTTGCCAAGGATACGGTTGGGAAGCAGATTGTCCGGGCGGCGGACAGCATCGGGGCGAACATCTCGGAGGGGGACGGCCGCGGGACGTATCCGGAAAACCGCCGTTTCGTCCGTGTCGCACGAGGCTCGCTGAACGAGACGCGGCACTGGCTGCGAAGAGCTTTCAAACGACGGCTACTCAAAAAGGAACAGGTCGTTCGCCTTCAAGCCATCGTCGACGAACTGTCCCCCAAGCTAAACGCCTACCTCAAGTCCATCGGCCCGAAACCCACTGACCACTGACCACTGACCACTGACAACTGACAACTGACCACTGACCACTGACAACTGACCACTGACCACTGACCACTGACCACTGACCACTGACCACTGACAACTGACAACTGACAACTGACAACTGACAACTGACATTCCCCAAGTCTCGGACGGTGTCATCTTCCGGGTCCTGAGCAACCTGCTGATCTTGGATGGCGAGCGGCTCAGCTACCGGACGTTGGACGTGGAGCAGATCGGCAGCGTGTACGAAGCGGTGATGGGGTTCTCGCTGGAAGTGGCCCAAGGCCGTTCGATCGCAATCAAGCCCACGAAATCGCACGGCGCGCCGGCCACGATCAACCTGGAGGCGTTGTTGGCGACAAAGCCGGCGAATCGGGTGAAATGGCTGGCCGAGCAGACGGACCAGAAGTTCACGGGGCAAGCCGCCGATGCGCTAAAGAAGGCGGAATCGCTGGAAGACCTGTTGGCGGCGTTGGAAAAGAAGATCGCCCGCTACGTCACGCCCAATGTCGTGCCCAAGGGTGCGATGGTCCTGCAACCGTCCGACGAACGCCGCCGCAGCGGCTCGCACTACACGCCGCGCTCGCTGACGGAACCGATCGTCCGCACCACGCTGCGGCCGGTCTTGGAGTCGTTTAACCGCGACCCAACGGGGAGCGCGTCCGCGGCAGTCCGTCCCGATGCCGAGTCGTCGCCCGACTCGCTCCCCGTTGGGTCGCGGTTAAACGGTCAGAGGCACCCCACTCCCGAAGATATCCTGAACCTGAAAATCTGCGACCCCGCGATGGGCAGCGGCGCGTTCTTGGTCGAAACCTGCCGGCAGCTGGGCGATGAACTGGTGCGGGCGTGGCACGTTCACAACTGTGCGCCCAAGCTGCCGCCGGACGAGGACGAGGTGTTGCATGCCCGGCGGCTGATCGCCCAGCGGTGCCTGTATGGCGTGGACAAGAACCCGATGGCGGTCGATCTGGCCAAACTCAGCCTGTGGCTGGCCACCCTGGCCAAGGACCATCCGTTCACGTTTCTCGACCACTCGTTGCGCTGCGGCGATTCGTTGGTGGGACTGACCAGGAAGCAGATCGCCGGGTTTCACTGGGAGGATGTCAGTGGTCAGTCGTCCGTTGTCAGTGGCAAGAAGGGGCGACGACATGCAACGGACCACGGACCACGGACAACTGACAACAGACCCATGTTTGCCGACCCGATTGCCGAGCGGATGCGGACCGTCACGGAGTACCGACAGCGGATTCTGGCCGCGAGGGACGACAAGCCCTACGAACAACTCCGCCAGGAACTCGATGTGGCCGACGAAGCGTTGTCGCTCGGACGCCTCGCTGGCGATTGCATCATCGCAGCCTATTTCTCAGCTGCCAAGGACCGTGAGCGACTGGCCAAGCTCGACACGTTGGGTCGCCAACTGGTGAAGTACCTCGGATCGCAGGGGCGGATCGAGGACCGCCAGCCGCTGAAGGAAGCCGTCGCGTTGCTGCACAGCGGCGACCATCAATTCGTATCTCTTCCCAAGCGACGTAGAGTTTAGTCCGATACCGTTACGGCAGAACGATGGAAAGTGCTTCCAAGGTGCGTGCGTATTGGGAATGGGGTTTACTTTTGATGACACTGACACATCAGGCGTCGCTTCGTCGCTCGCCGAAATGCGAGAACTCATCAGGCGCAACCCAAAGAACGGCGATCGCATTTTTCCATACATCGGCGGCAAGGAAATCAATACCCATCCATTTCTAGCGCATCATCGCTATGTGATTGACTTCAGCGGAATGACTTTCGATGAGGCAGCTCAGTATCCAGAGTTGCTTGACATCGTCAGGCAACGTGTGAAGACAGAGCGGGACAAGATCGGCGGATACTCCGTTGCCGAACGACGCCGTGAATGTTGGTGGCATTTTGGTACCGCGACCCCAGCGCTGAATAAAGCAAAGGCCAGTTTAGAAAGAGTGCTTGTCATCGCCCGAATCAGCAACGCGTTTGCGGTCGTGTTCCTTCCAGCAAACATGGTCTTCAACGAAAAAACTCTCGTGTTCCCGGTCTCGACCTACTCGGCATTCGTCAATATTCAAAGTCGCATACATGAAATCTGGGCGCGTTTTTTCGGCTCGACGCTTAAAGATGACTTCCAATATACGCCCTCCGACTGCTTCGAGACCTTCCCCTTCCCCGCTGGCGTCTTGGAGCACGCGTCCGCCCATTCCGCCACCACTGACGACGGACGACTGACAACTGACAACCCACAACTGACGGCCCTCGAATCCGCTGGCCGCGAATACTACGAGTTCCGGGCCGCCTTGATGGTCCGCAACAACGAAGGTCTGACGAAGACGTACAACCGGTTCCACGATCCGCACGAGCGGTCGCCGGACATTCTGAAGTTGCGCGAGTTGCACGCCGCGATGGACCGGGCGGTGCTGGAAGCCTACGGCTGGCACGATTTGGCCGAGAAAGCCACGTGCGAATTCCTGCTCGACTACGAAGACGAAGAGGAGTCAGTGGTCAGTAGTCCGTGGTCAGTTGCTGGGACGACTGACCACGGACAACTGACAACTGACCACCAACAACTGACAACTGACCACGGACAACGGACATCCCGCCGAAAGAAGCCCTGGCGTTACCGCTGGCCCGACGACTTCCGCGACGAAGTGCTGGCCCGCCTGCTGGCCCTGAACAGGGAGCGGGCTGAACAGGAACGGCTGGCGGGGAAAGCGGCCGCGGCGGCGGAGAAGAAGAATGCCGCCCGCAAGCCGCGGGGACGGAAGACAGCCAGAGGCGGAAAGGAGTCGCCGAGACTGTTCTGACGTGGTACACTGGGGGAAAGTCACGTGACCGACGTTTCAAGCACAGGAGTCTTGCCATGCTGCTGGAGGGAACGATTAGAAATGGGGCGATTGTACTGGATCAAGCCCCCACGTTTCCGGAAGGGACGCGAGTGGAAGTGGTGGTGAAGGAAGAGACGGCTACGAAGCAGCCGAAGACGCTACGAGATGTTTTGCTCCAATTTGCCGGTTGCCTGTCGGATCTGCCGGCTGATTTCGCTGAGCAGCACGACCACTATATCCACGGGACGCCCAAGCGATGAAGACGGTCTTTGCGGATTCTTTCTACTTTCTGGCATTGTGGAACGCGGAAGATCGTGGGCACGCCAAGGCGTTGGCGTTCACCAATGACTATCACGAAGCCATGCTCACGACAGACTGGGTGGTGGTAGAATTGGGGGACGCGTTGGCTCGTCCACCAAACCGCGAGCGGTTCCTCCGCTTGTTCCGGGTTCTGCAACGGCAACCGGAACTCACGATCATTCCGGCGAGTCGATCGCTCCTGCACGATGGGCTCAAGCTCTACGAGAATCGTCCCGACAAGGACTGGTCGCTGACCGATTGCATCTCCTTCGTCGTCATGCAACAGGAAGGCGTCACCGAGGCGCTGACCGGCGACAAGCACTTCGAGCAAGCCGGTTTCGTGGCCCTGCTGAGGTGAACCAGCGAGGAACGGCCCGAACGCCACGCCGACTCGTTCATCGTGACCGCACGGGGGCACTGAGGACGGACAGCTCCACAGTCGGCGGGAATCTCCGGACGTGAGACAACTTGAGGAAAGACTTGTTTGCCACCGCGACAATCTCTGAACAGGAGCCGTGCCACACAGAATCGAAACGGCCTTCCTCCGGTTGACTTTTGTTCACACGTTGTGGTAGACTGCGGACCCGGCGAACACCTGGACAACTGACCATAGGCCAAGGAGCAGCAATCCATGCCCAAGAACCGGCCCGATCGCCGTCTCGCCGCCAGGCCGTCGGCAGCTTCGCCTGCCGTACTTGACCACGACTTGTTGGGCGACATCCGAGCCCTGATCGAATCCGCCCGCCAGCAGACGGCCCGCGCCGTGAACTCGACGATGGTCACACTGTACTGGCACGTCGGCAAGCGGATCCGGGAGGAGATTCTGCACGAGCAGCGGGCGGAGTATGGCGAGCAGATTGTTGCCACGCTGTCGCAACAATTGGCGGCGGAGTACGGCCGCGGGTACAGCCGTAGCAACCTGTTCTACATGGTTCAGTTCGCCGAGACGTTTCCTGATCTCGAAATTGTCCAATCACTGTCTGGACAATTGAGCTGGACCCACTTCTTGCAGCTTCTACCCATGGGAGATCGGCTGAAACGCGACTTCTACGCCGAGATGTGTCGGCTCGAACGCTGGAGCGTGCGGACGCTGCGGCACAAGATCGACCATCTGTTGTTCGAGCGGACGGCGGTCGCCAAGAAGCCGGAGAAACTGATCGAGCGGGACTGGGTGCGATCCCGGAATATGGCGACGCTTGGTGCCGGTTAGCTTGTTACGTGTCCACATGTTACGTTGTTTGCGGACGGTTTCGCGTTGGAGCTTTCAACTGGCAGTACGGTGAAACTCGGTGCATC